>Ga0307479_10000027_pt1 | contig 175982 bp, 156 predicted proteins | sample atmos_gasesECM4C_FD_203743 | JGI IMG/M metagenome (GOLD analysis project Ga0307479, IMG submission 203743) | Hardwood forest soil microbial communities from Morgan-Monroe State Forest, Indiana, United States - atmos_gasesECM4C_515 | ecosystem: Environmental > Terrestrial > Soil > Temperate...
CGGCGTTGCGCCTCCTCGACATAGTCCGGGCTATGCCTGCGTCGGCGCGCCTGGCCAGGGGCACGGATGACTCGCCGACTAATGGCGCGAACTTCTGACTCGGGACACTAGCAGGCTAGACCCGAACGGGCCGTGGGATCCCTCCGGTCCCCGGCCCCCGGGCGAGTCGATTCGATGGGCTAAAAGACTTTCAGCGGTTCCATGGCCGGCCGCGCGGGCAGCACCTGCCCACCGGCCTCGCCGAGGCGCTCGGCGATCTCGTCTCGGCGGTCCGGCGGGCATAGCACGGCGACACAGCCGCCGCCGCCGGCGCCGCACGCCTTGCCTCCCCAGGCGCCGCCAGCCGCGGCCAGCTCCAGCAGCCGCTCGATCGCCGGCGTCGAAATGCCCGTGGCGAGCTGCCGCCGGAACCGCCATTCCTCGCTCATCCCCGCGCCCACCTGGGGCAGGTCGCCGGCGGCAAGCGCCGCGGCCATCCTGCCGGCGACCCCGGCGATCCCCGCCAGCAGCCTGGCCGCCTCGGGCTCTCCCTCCAGGCGCCGCCGCACGACCTGCCAGTTCTGTCCGGCCGAGAAGTGGCTTTGCCCCGAGTAGACGACGAGCAGGCTCGCCCCCAGGGCGGCGAGGTCTGCCTCGATCCGGCGCACCACCTCGCCGCCCGGGCGGTGGCGGATCTCCAGGGCGCCGCCGAGCAGCGCGGCGTAGTGATCCTGGATGCCGGTCGGCAGACCCATCAGGCGGGCCTCGAGGTCCCTGGCGACGGCGGCGCGCCGGCCGGCGGCCGAGGCCGGCAGGCCGAAGGCCGCCTCCGCCGCGGCGATCGCGGCCACGGTCATGGCCGAGGAGGCGCCCAGGCCGCCGCCGCGCGGCGAGGCGCTGCGGAGCGTCGCGGTCAGCGGCGGCAGCTCGAGAGCCTCGGCGACCATCCCGACGAGCGCGCCTTCCGGCTGCGCGGCCAGCTCGCCTGGCGAGGCGGCGTCGACCCGTTCCTCGCCCTGCCGCACGCGGTAGCGGTCGCGGGCAGGCTCCAGGGTCACCTCGACGGCGACATCGATCGCGACGTTGACCGTGACCGCCGCCGGATGCAGGAGGCCGAGCGGCCAGATGTCGAGCGTGCCGCCGGCCAGATCGACCCGGCACCAGGCGCGCGCGGTGAACACGGCGACGTACGAGGGGAGCCGGTGGCCCGCTCAGGTCAGCGCGGAGGGGACTAGCGTGCGGCCGCGACGGCCGCGGCGCGGCCGCGATCGGAGGCGGCCCGCCCGGTCTCGCCGCCGCGGCCGGCGCCGGCGATCAGCGTGGCGGGTGAATGGCTCCACGGGAGCGCCAGGTCCGCCGGCACCACCCCCCGGTCCAGGCTCGAGCGCAAGACGTCGCGCCAGGAGTCGAACGTTGCCAGCCGGGTCTGCGGGATGGGCTCGTCGCGCACCCCCTTCAGGGTGAGCGGGTCGATCCAGTTCCCCCGGTATTTGACGCGGTAGTCCAGGTGGGGACCGGTGGCGAGGCCGGTGGCGCCGGTATAGGCGATGGTCTCGCCCTGCTGCACGCGCGCTCCCGGGCGGATGCCGGGCGCGAAGCGCGACAGGTGGAGGTAGGCGGTCACGTAGTCGGGACCATGCTGCACCTTCACCACGTTGCCGCCGCCGCCGTCCCAGCCGGCGAAGAGCACGATCCCACCGGCCGTCACCGACACCGGCGTCCCGACCGGCGCACTGTAGTCGACGCCGTTGTGGGGGCGGACCTCGTTGAGCACCGGGTGCAGGCGATACTGGGAGAACAGGGAGGTGATGTGAGTGAAGCGCAGCGGCGAGCGCAGGAACATCTGCCGCAGCGGCCGGCCCGAGCCGTCGTAGTAGACCGTGCCGCCGTCGAAGCGGTAGGCCTCGTGGCGCCGCCCCTGGTTGTCGTAGACCAGCGCCACCAGGTTGCCGGCACCGTGGTCCTTGCCGTCGAGCTGCACCGCCTCGTACATGGCCTCGAAGCGATCGCCGCGCCGCAGGTCGCGGGCGAAGTCGAGGTCCCATTGCAGGGCTTCCGCCATGCGCACGGCCAGGCCGGCGGGGCCGCCCGCCCGCTGAATGGCAGCCTCGAGGGACGTCGAGCCGTCGAGCGTTCCCGCAATGGCACGCAGCGCCGTCGAGCGCCGGACCGGCAGCCAGTCCAGCCGCCACTGTCCATCGGCGTCGCGGTTCATCTCGACGCGGCCCTCACCGGCCAGGGTCAGATCGATCTCGGCCACGGTGGAATCGGGATTCCAGAAGGCGCGGTAGCGGTTGCCGGCCCTGATCCTGTGCAGGGACACGTGCACGGCCAGGGCGGCGGTGGCCTGGCGGGCCTCGTCGCTGCTCAAGCCCAGCCGCCGCAGCACCTGCCCCAGCGTCTCACCCCGCTCGAGCGTGTAGTCGGCCGGCACGCGCACGGCGGCGAGCCTCGCGCTGCAGGCGCTGGGCAGCACGGCCAGCGGGCTGTAGCGGCCGATCGGCCCGCTTTCGAGCGCCAGCTGGTTATGGGTGTGGGCGGCGAGTTGGCGGGTGCTGAGGACGAGGGCGGCGGCGAGCGAGACGAGGCCCAGAGGGACCGCAACACGAATGAGGCGCGGACCCAGCGAAAATCCTTCTGCTGACTGCATTGCGCACAGGCCTCCCCGACAGCTGCGCCAACCGGTTGCGATGTCCGCTACGAAAAAGTCAGGCGGATACTAGCACACCTCCGGTGGGGACCCCTCGGCCGGCCCGCGGGCACATCTCCCCTGTTGGCGACCTAACGGCTCGCTGGGGGGTGTGCCGAGATCGACGGGTCTTGCCTCGCCGCTTAGAGTCGGCCAACAGGGGAGACGTGCCCGGCGGGCCTCCTCTCCCCACCTACGGTTGTCGAGGTCTCCGGCGACCGAAAGATGCTGCGGAGAGGCGCTAGTGCAGGAGATCGCTGATCACGCGGTCGGGGTCGTCGGGGAGCTTGCCGTGGTAGACGACCTTGCCGTCCTTGAGGACCAGGAGCCCGGGGAGGGTGGCGACCGCGTATTTCTTGGAGAAGGTGCCGTCGACGTCCAGGAAGACGGGACAGGCCATGGACCTGCCGGCAAGGAAGGCGGTGATCGCCGGACGCTCCTCTTCGAAGTCGACGGTCACGAACCTGGCCCGCGAGCTCCAATGGCCGGCAAGCGGCGCCACGCGCTCGACGATGTCGTGCGAGCGCGGCGACCAGGTGGCCCAGACGACGACGATCGTGGTGCCCTTGGCAAGGTCGGCGTCACCCAGCCGCTCGCCGGCCATGCTGACCATGTGGACGTCCTGGGCGAAGGCGGCCGGGCCCGCCGCCATGCAGGCGAGCGCGGCGAAACCCGCGAGCATTGCGCAGGCCAGGCGCCGCGCCAAGGCCCGCGCCGGCAATCCCGGTGGAAGCGGTTGGCAGGCCGGCGTCATGAACGAATCGATCCGCGGGGCCCCGGGCAGAGACGAGACGGCGTCAGATCGGCGGGGTGGTGATGCGGCGGTGCGGCAGGTTGGTGAGGATGCGGGTGCGCAGATCGCGGGAAGCGGTGCAGCGTACACATCGCTCGCGGACCAGCCACAGGAGCTTGCGGGTGTAGATCATCCTTTGGGCGCATCCCGGGCACTTCGCCACATGGTCCTGAAAAGTGGTCAGTTGATCGGGTCCCATCTCGTTGTCGACGAAGAGGAACAACGTGTCGCTGACCTCTTTGCAGTCCATCATCCGTCCTCCCCGGGAGTACCCTGCTACTCCTGCGCTAATCAACTCGCCACGGACGGGACCTTATTTCCAGAATCACTTTGGGCGGACCCCGCTCTTGCTGCGCATCTTGACCGGCTCGCGCTCCCGCAGGTAGCCGTGCTCGCGCGCAAATTCCAGCATCGAGGCCTCCATCAGGCGGCGGCCGCGGTACAGGCGGCTCATCACCGTCCCCACCGGCACTTCCAGGATATCGGCGATTTCCTTGTAGGAGAAGCCTTCCAGGTCGGCCAGCAGCACCACCATCCGGTAATCGGGAGGCAGCTTGTCGATGGCTCGCTGGACGTCTTCGTCGAGAACGTTCTCGAGCAGCTCCTGCTCGGGGTTCTTGATCTGCTTCGCCGCGTCCTCGCTCACCTGGGTCTCGTACGATTCCTCGATGTCGGCGAAGTCGCTCAACGCCGGAGTCTGCTGCTTCTTGCGGTAGTTGTTGATGAAGGTGTTCTTCATGATCTTGAACAACCACGCCTTGAAGTTCGTGCCCTCCTCGAACTTATCGTAGTAGCGATAGGCTTTGAGGTAGGTTTCCTGCACCAGGTCCTCGGCGTCCTCGGCGTTGCGGGTCATCCGGTAGGCGGTATTGTAGAGCGCATCCACGAACGGCATTGCTGCCGCTTCGAAGTCCCACCCTTTCTGGTGGTCAGCGCTTGCTTTGGGCATGCTCATCCCTTTCACCATGACAACCCCTTGAGTCAGATACGCATATGTAGTGCCATTCGGATCGTGGTCGGGCCGGCGCGTCGCCGCGAGACCGTCAACCATCCTCTACTACGCCGCCAGACGGCCATTCGTTGCGACCTGCCGGGAGTGCCGCGATGGCTGGTGGCTGCGGCCGTCACCGCCCTGCCGTGGCCGGCGGCCGCCTCCAGACCCGCTTGCCCTGCCGCCAGTTCTGCCGGTCGCCGCCGATTCGGCATGCCAATGCAGGAACGGTCGGCCTCGCCCCTCGGCGCCGCGCTGCCCGCACTGGATGTGTGACCTTGCTGCCACCCGAAGTTCATTGTAGCCCCTTCACCTTACACTGTAAAGTGCTCGCCGGCTCCGCGAGTGGGACCTTCGGCTGCCCTGCGGCTGCCTGGGAGCGGTGCTATCCTCGCGCCGTGGCAGATGGCGCCGACCGCACCGACCGGAAGCAGGCAGCGGGGATGAAGTCCGCCTACGAGCTGGCCCTCGAGCGGCTCGAGCGACAGGGCATCGAGCGGCCGCGCGAGGAGAGCCTGAGCGAAGACACCCGCCAGCGCATGGGCGAGGTCAGGCAGCAGGCCGGAGCCAAGCTCGCCGAGCTCGAGATCCTGCACCGGGACCGCCTCAAGGGCCTCTACGACCCGGGCAAGCGGCGCGAAGAGGAAGAGGAGTACGTGCGCGAGCGGCGCCGCCTCGAAGCCGACCGCGACCGGAAGCTCGAGAAGCTGCGCGGCGGCCCCGCCGCCAAAACCTAGCGATACCCGGCCATTAGGCCGAGGGCAGGTGGAAAACCTCGCCGAAGCGCTGCACGGCGCCGCTGCTGCCGCAGACGTAGACCGTGTCCTCCGCCTGGAAGCGGAAATCGGGTCCCAGCTCCACCAGGACGTCATCACCGCGCTCCACCGCCACCAGCGAGCAGCCGGTGCGGCTGCGGAGCCGCAGCTCGGCGGGATGGCGGCCGGCCAGGGGGCCGGCCGCGACCTTCCGCACCTTGAGCTGGGGATCGACCTCGAAAGCCTCCTGGCCGAGCAGCTTCTTGGCCAGGATCTGGCCGGAGATCTGGCTGATCGAGAGCGCGAAGAAGGCGCCGGCGCGATGGATGCGCTCGACATTGTCGGCCTGGTTGACGCGGGCGATGACCGGCACCTCCGGCGCCAGGTCCTTGAGGATCACGGTGGCGAAGAGGGTGGCGCTGTCGGTGTCCAGGGCGAGCACCACCGCCTGGGCATCGCGCACGCCCGCGGCCAGCAGCACGTGCATCTCCAGGACGTTGCCGACGACGTCGACGCCCTCCATGCTCTCGGGGCCGTCGCCGGCCGCCGCTCCCTCCGCCCTGGGCGGGCGCCGCTCGATCACCCGCACCTCCTCGCCGACGGCGCGCAGCAGCTCGACCACCTTGCGCCCCACCTCGCCGTAGCCGCCCACCACGAAATGGCCGTGCCGCCGGCGGCGGATCGTTTCGGCGCCCGCGAGCTCGCCCAGCTTCTCGATGCTGTCGTGGCTGCCCACCGCGACCAGGATGCCCCCCGGCTCGACGCGCCAGCTGCCGTCCACGGGCAGCGCCAGCTCGCCGCCACGCCACTGGCCGATCACCTTCGCGCCGGTGCGCGTGCCGACCTCGGCGGCCCGGAGGCTCTTGCCGGCCACCTCGCTCTGCTCGGCCACCCTCACCTCGGCCACCTCCAGGTTGCGTCCCAGCTGCTGCACGCCGGCGACCCGCGGGCTGATGCGTGCCGAGGCCCGCGCGGCCAGCGCCGCGCCCAGGATGTGCCGGGGGGTGAACGCGGCCGTCGCGCCGGCCAGCAGGATCGGCTGGCGATGGAAGGGCTCCTCCACCAGCGCCAGCAGCGGTCCGCCGTAGCCGAGCTGGCGCGCCTCCAGGATCACCGCGGCGTTCTCGTCGTCGCTGCCGTTGACGATCAACGCCCGCGCCTGGGTAAGGCGGGCCGCCGCGAGCGCGCCGTCCGCCTGGCCGCGGTGCACGACCCGCACGCCGCCCTCGTGCAGACGGCGCGCCACCGCCTGGTCGGGCTCGATGACGAGGGTCGGCACCCGGGCGGCGGCCAGCTCCGTGATCAGCGTCTCGACCGCCGGGCCGTAGCGGTAGATCACGGCGTGGTCCGCGACGTCGCGCGGCGCCTCCTGCGGCAGGCGGAGCTCGAAGCGCTCTTCGAGGAAGGGGATGAAGAAGATCGGAAAAATCAGGTAGACCATGAACAGGCCGAGGAACTGCACCACCGTGACGTAGGTCACCATCGCCGGATGGCGCCAGGTGTGGTCCAGGCCGTAGCCGGTCGTGGTCAACGTCGACGCCGCCCACAGGACGCTGTCCCAGAAGCCGCGGCGCTGCCCCTCGAGCGCGGCCATCCCCGCCTGGTACAGCAGCGCCAGCACGACCACCAGGACGGGGACGGCGGCCAGCAGCGACAGCAGGCGCCGGCGGGAGCGGGGCATGCGTCTAATAGGGCATGTCCTCCTCGTCCAGGCCGAAGTAGTGGCCCAGCTCGTGGACGACGGTGTCGCGGACCTCGCGGATCACCTCGCGCCGGTTGCGGCAGTAGCGCAGGATCGGGCCGCGGTAGATCGCGATGCGGTCGGGAAGGGACGAGGTCGCGCCGGCCCCCCGCTCGGGCAGCGGCACGCCCTGGTAGAGCCCGAACAGCTCCTCGTCGTCGCCCATCTCCAACGCCTCGAGGTCGTCGGGATCGGGCTCCTCCTCCACCACCACGGCGACGTTTTCGAGGAGCGCGGCGAAGTCCTCGGGAAGCCCGTCCAGGGCGCGAGCCACCAGCTGCTCGAACTCCTCAGGAGGCACCCGCATCGCGCAAGCTTACGCCAGCTGCCGGGGAGATTGGCCTGCCGCGAGGCGTGGGGCTCGTGGGGGCGGATCAGCCGTCGTCCGACTCCCAGCGTTCGATGTCGCGGCGCTCCTTCTTGGTGGGGCGGCCGGTCCCCAGCGGACGGACCACCGGCGGCCGCGCGAGCAGCCGCCGCAAGGGATCGGGCGCCGGCCGGGGCGGGCTCTGGTCGTCGTAGAGCGCGGCGGCCTCGGCCTTGGGCACCGGCCGGTCGCGCAGCTCGCGCACCAGGAGCACCCGCTCCCAGTCGCCCTGCTCGAGCTCGACGCGGTCACCGACCGCCAGCGCGCGGTGGGGTTTGGCCGGCATGCCGTTGACCCTGACGCGGCCCAGGTCGCAGGCATGGGTGGCCTGGGTGCGGGTCTTGAACATCCGCGCCACCTGCAGCCACTTGTCCAGGCGGACCGGCATGGACCGAGTATAGACGGCGTCAGTCGCCCAGGAGCTCGCCGATCGGCGCCAGCGGCTCGAAGTGGTCGCAGAAGATCTTGAACACCACCATGATCGGCACCGCCAGGATGGCCCCGACGATCCCCCACATCCAGCCCCAGAAGGTCAGGCTGACGAAGAGCACGACCGGATTGAGGGTGAGGCGCTTGCCCAGGATCATCGGCGAGATGACATAGGCCTCGAGCACGTTCAGCACCAGGAACAAGCCCACCGGCAGCAGCATGCGCGGCACGGTGTTGAAGGTGAGCAGGCCGATCATGCCGAAGACCCCGTAGTTGATGGCGGGCCCCAGGTACGGAACGAAGTTGGTGCACGCCACCATGGCGCCCCAGAGCAGCGGGTTTGGCACTCGGATCAGCGCGAAGGTCACGGCCACCGCCGCGCCGAGGGTGAGGTTGATCACGGTCAACGTGCTCAGGTAGCCTGACATGTCCCGCTCCACCTGGCTGGCGATCTCCACCGCCCGCCGCTTGTCCTCCAGGCGCGGCAGCACGCGGATGAGCTTGCGCAAGAACAGGTCGCCCGAGGCGAGCAGGAAGAACAGCAGGATGAGCATGACCACGGCGTCGGTCACCAGGTCGGTCGCCTGGCTGAACAGGCGTTCGCGGAGCGTCGGCGTGGACTGCACGGAGACCGCGATCACCGGCGCCCGCGGCGCGGGAGCCGGGCTCACGTCGGCGATCCTCTCGACCTGCTCGGTCGCGCGCCCCAGCCTCTGCACCGACCGCTTCAGGGCTTGCAGCTTCACCTCGGCGACACGCAGGCTTTGCGGCGCCCGCTGCACCCAGTCCGACGCCGGCCCCGAGAGCTCGTAGACGCCGAAGCCGACGCTGCCGAGCAACGCCAGGAGCACCAGGCCGGCTCCCAGCGTCTCGGGGATGCGGAGCTTCTTGAGGAAGCGTACGGCCGGCGAGAGCAGCAGCGACAGCAGCAGCGCCAACACCAGGGGCAGCAGCAGCGAACGGCAGAAATACAGCGTGTAGAACGCGGCCAGGACGAACAGCCCCGTCGTCGCCACCGAGCGGCCGCCGGGGCTCCGCAACGACTCGCCCAGCTTGTGGATGTCCGGTTCCGGGAGGTGCTCCTCCTCGTGGCTGTCGGGAAGGTCGGGCTCGCGATGCTCGAGGTGAATGGGTGACTCCTTCGGCAAGGTGCGGGAGCGGGGCGGCGCGAGGCGGGCTGGCCTGATGGTCGAGGTGGGGATGGGGGAGATGGGGGCCCTGGGACGCCACCCGGAGAGCATCACCAACGTTGCTGCGCCCCCGGACCCCAAGGATTTCGAAGCAATCGCGGTGCCAGCTCTGAAGACGCGGCGCGGAGCCCTGCCGGTGCCGGTGCCGAGATCAGGAGAAGAGATCGAGCTGGGCCGCCTGCCCGTGCACCAGGTTCGACGCGGTGACGCCGAGCAGGCGCACCGGGCGGCTCAGCGCCTCGGTCCGGCGCAGGAGCTCCAGGGCGCAGTCCGCGATCCCGCGGCCGCCGCACACCGGGGCGGCCAGGGTGCGCGACCGGGTGATGGTGGTGAAGTCGCCGTAGCGCACCTTGAGGGTCACCGTGCAGCAGGCGAGATCGCGGCTGGCAAGCGCCGCCGCCACCTGCCCGGCCAGGCGCTCGAGCTCGGGCTCCAGCGCCTGGCGGCCCGCGAGGTCCCGGTCATAGGTGTTCTCGGTTCCCAGGCTCTTGCGCTCGCTGTGGGTTTCGACCGGGCGCTCGTCAATGCCGCGGGCGAACTCGAAGAGACCGCGGCCGTGCTTGCCAAAACGCGCCAGCAGGAGGTCGAGCGGCTGGCCGCGCAGCTCGCCCACGGTCGAGACCCCCATCTCGGCCAGCGCCCGTTCGGTGGCCGGCCCGACGCCGTGCAGCCGCCGTACCGGCAGCGGGTCCAGGAACTGCTGCACCCGCCGTGGCGGCACCACGGTGAGGCCGTCGGGCTTCTGGAAATCGGAAGCGATCTTGGCGATCAGGCGGTTGGGGCCGACGCCGACGCTCACCGTCAGGCGCCGCTCCTCGGCCACCCGGCGGCGGATCTCGCGCGCCAGCTCGGTGGCGCTGCCGAAGGGCTCGAGGTGGCCGGTGACGTCCAGGTAGGCTTCGTCGATCGACACCGCTTGGACCAGCGGCGTGTACTCGCCGTAGATGGCAAAGATCTTCTCGGCTTCCTGGTGGTAACGGCGGAAGTCCGGGGGGACGAAGACGACGCTGGCGCACAGGCGGCGGGCCTGCGCCGAGGGCATCGCCGAATGGATGCCATAGCGCCGCGCCTCGTAGCTGGCGGCGGCGACCACCCCGCGGGACTCGGGCCGGCCGCCGATCACCACCGGCTTGCCGGCCAGGGAAGGATCGTCGCGCATGTGCACCGCGGCATAGAAGCAGTCCATGTCGCAGTGCAGGACGCGGCGGCCGGAGTCGCCGCCGGTCATCACCCCCCGGCGGGGCCCCCGCCGGCGTGGATGCCGCCTTCGGTCATCGACCAGGGGTTCAGCGCCTCCTCGAGCTCGGCCTCGGGCAGCACGCGCTTTTCGCGGCAGAGCTCCCGCACGGTGCGGCCGGTGCGCATCGCTTCCTTGGCGATCTCGGCGGCGGCGTCATAACCGATCCTGGGCACCAGGGAAGTGACCATGGCCAGCGAGCGCTCCACCAGCTCGGCGCAGCGCTCGCGGTTGGCCGCGATGCCGGCGACGCAGCGGTCGGCCAGCAGGCGGGACGCGGACGCCAGGATCTCGATCGACTGCAGGAGATCATAGACGATCACCGGCATCATGACGTTGAGCTCGAAGTTGCCTCCCATGCCGGCGATGGCAATGGTGGCGTCGTTGCCCACCACCTGCGCCGCCACCATCAGCACGGCTTCCGGGATCACCGGGTTGACCTTGCCCGGCATGATCGAGCTGCCCGGCTGCAGGCTCGGGATGGTGATCTCGCCGATGCCGCAGCGCGGACCGGAGGCCAGCCAGCGGACATCGTTGGCGATCTTGGTCAGCGACACGGCGATTGTCTTGAGGGCGCCGGAGGTCTCGACCGCGGCGTCCTTGGCGGCCATCGCCTCGAAGCGGTTTGCCGCCGGCACGAACGGGCAGCCGGTGCTCTCGGCCAGGCGCGCGATGACCCGCGGCGCAAATTCCGGCGGGGCGTTGAGGCCGGTGCCGACGGCGGTCCCTCCCAGGGGCACCTCGGCCAGCCGCGGCAGGACCGCGGCCAGCCGCGCCAGGCCGTGGCGGGCCTGCTGCGCGTAGCCGCCGAACTCCTGGCCCAGCCGCACCGGCACGGCGTCCTGCAGGTGGGTGCGCCCGATCTTGACCACGTCGTCGAGCTCCTTGGCCTGGCGCTCGAGCGCGGCGGCGAGCTGCTCGAGCGCCGGCTCTAAGTCCTCGCGCACCGCGACGTAGGCCGCGACGTGCAGGGCGGTCGGGATGACGTCGTTGCTCGACTGGCTGGCGTTGACGTGGTCGTTGGGGTGGACCTGCTTGCTGCCGCGGCCCGCGCCCAGCAGCTCGGCGGCGCGGTTGGCGATCACCTCGTTGGCGTTCATGTTGGTCGAGGTGGCCGAGCCGGTCTGGAAGACGTCGAGCGGGAAGTCGCCGTCGTGATCGCCTGCCGCGACCTCTCCGGCCGCCCGGCCGATGGCGGCGGCCACCACTCCCGGCACCAGGCCGAGCTCGCCGTTGACCGCCGCCGCCTCGCGCTTGATCGCCCCCAGCGCGGCGATGAAGCGGCGCGGAAAGCGCAGGCCCGAGACCGGGAAGTTGCGCCGTGCCCGCTCGGTCTGCGCCCCATAGTAGGCGCCGGCCGGAACCTCCACCTCGCCCAGGCTGTCCTTCTCGATTCGAATCTCTGCCATGCGGTCTCCTCCTGCCAGGAGGATATCCGAGGACGCCTGCGGGGCGCCCGGGGCCCTCCTGTTATCCTCGGTCCGTGCTGCTGCGGCTCTACATGATCGCGACCGTGCTCTACCTGGTGGCGAGCGGCGGCCGCCGGCGGCGATTGAACGCAGGAGACGTGTCGCTGGTCTACTACCGGCTCGGGCCGCCGCCGTGGAGGAGGTGGCGGCGGCGCTCCGCTACGGCCGAACCCTGGATCTTGCTGCACGGGCTCGGCTCGGTCGCGGCCACCTGGGGGCGCGCGCTGCATTCGCTGCGCCGCCGGTGCCAGCTCGTCGTGCCCGAGCTGTCGGCGCTCGGCGGCACCCGGGCGCCGGGCGGAACGGTCCATCTCGACGAGGGGGCGCAGCTGGCGGCGCGGCTGATCGAGGAGGAGCTGGGCGGCGGTCCGGTGACCGTCGCGGGCCTGAGCATGGGCGCCTGGATGGCCATGCGCCTGGCCCAGACGCGGCCGGAGCTGGTCGCGCGGCTGGTGCTGATCGACGCCGCCGGCTACCGCGAACAGGACTGGGACCGCATCGGCAGCCTGGTGAAGGTCGAAGACCTGCCAGGTGTCGATCGCCTCTACGGCGCCATGTTCAGGACCCCGCCGTGGGTGATGCGCCGCTCCCGCCGCGCCTTCCTGCGCGCCTATACCTCGCCTGGCGTGCGCAACCTCCTGGACTCCCTGGGGGAGCGCGACACCTGGAGGGACGAGGACCTGGCGCGCCTGTCGATGCCGGTGGCCCTGATCTGGGGGGAGCACGACGGCCTGTTCACCGTGGAAAGAGCGCGCGCCATGGCGGCGGCGCTCCCCCGCTCCCGCTTCTACCTGCTGCCCGACTGCGGCCACGCCGTCCATCTCGAGTGCCCGCGTGCCCTGGCCGGCGCTCTCCAGCAGGTCCGCCGCGACCTGCCGCTGGCCGGCGGCGACTAATACTCTTCCAGCTCGTCCGGCTGGATGAACTGCTCCGGGTCCTCGTTGCCACAGACCTGGCAGAGCACCTCCGAGATCTTGCCGTCCTCCCACTCGAAGTCATAGCAGGGAGTCTCGCACTCGAGGCAGACCAGGTACTCCGGGCTGGCCATCGCAGCACCTCCAGGTTCCAAACCGCAGGCAGTCTATCTCGGTGGGCGGCGCCCGGCCGGAGCCCAGTCGGCAACGAAAACTGATATCAATACGCTAAGATCTTATCTCGACCGCTTGACAAGATCTTAGTGGTGACGTATCATTACTTCGACAGTGAGCGAGCCGCACTAAAATCTCGCTCCAAACCACAGACTTTAAAGGAGGAATGAATCATGACCAACTTCGTGACCCGCTGGAACCCCTCGCAGCAAGTGGCCGCCGCTCGTGAGCCGCTCTACCGCCTGTTCGACACCTTCTTCAACGAGGGTGGCGAGGATCTCACCAGCCGGACCTGGACGCCGCCCGTGGACATCCAGGAAACCGACGAGGCGTACCGCATCCATGCGGAGCTGCCCGGCCTGACCAAGGACGACATCCAGATCACCCTCGAGAACAACGTCCTGCGCCTGTCGGGCGAGCGCAAGCTCGAGAAGGACGTCAAGAAGGAGAGCTACCACCGCATCGAGCGCACCTACGGCGCCTTCTCGCGGTCCTTCGCGCTGCCGACCCAGGTGAGCCCCGACAAGGTCGAGGCCAAGTTCGACAACGGCGTCCTGACGATCGTGGTCCCCAAGGCCGAGCAGGCCAAGCCGCGCCGCATCGCCGTCTCCTGAGCGCCGAGCCTCTCGCCACCATGGCGCCAGGAACCATGCCGGCAGTCCTAGCCCAAGTCTAGCGACCGCCGTTTGACATAGCAGGAATGCAGGGCAAACGCCCCGCTCCCCCACCCCCGCCCTGAACAGCGGCGGCCGAGGAAGCGGGGCTTTTTCTTCTTCAGGCGATCGGCGAAGGCTTGAGCGACGGCCGCGGGGCCGGCTCGAGCATGGCAACCGCCGGCAGCTCGACGCTCACCGCCGTGCCGGCACCCAGGGCGCTCTTGACGCTGACCTTGCCGCCGTGCGCGCGGGCGATGCGCTGCACGATGGCCAGGCCGAGCCCGGTGCCGCCCTTGCGCGTGGAATAGAAGAGGTCGAAGATCTTCGACTCCTGGCCCTCCGGGATGCCGATGCCGTTGTCCAGCAGCTCGAGGACCACCGCCCCGCCCCGGCGGTAGGCGGTGAGCGTCAGCACCGGCGGGCGCCCCGCCTCCTCGGCGGCGGCGAGCGCGTTCTGCGCCAGGTTCATCAATAGCTGGCCGATCTGCTCGGGATCGATCCGCACCCGGGCGGCATTGCTGCGGTCCTCCACCATCACCCGCGCTCCCCGTTTCTCGATCTCCCCGGCCAGCACCTCGCGCAGGCGCTCGAGCGGGCGCACCGCCGGCATCTCCGCGAGCTCCAGGGCGCGGGGCTTGGCATAAGCCAGGAAGTCCGTCGCCAGGCGCTCGAGGCGGTCGATCTCGGAGCGGGTGATCGAGAGCAGGCGCCTGCCGGTGGGCATGGTGCCGGGCCCCTGCTCGGCGATCTCTTCTTCGAGCATCTGCATGTTCAGGTTCAGCGAGTTGAGCGGGCTGCGGATCTCGTGCGCCAGGCCCGAGGCGAGGGTGCCGACGTAGGCCATGCGCTCGGCCTCGGCGGCCTGCAGCTCGAGACGGCGAGCGCGCCGCAGCAGCATCCAGACGTACGTGTAGGCGCCGGCCAGGACGACCAGCGAGGCCACCGCCACCAACGACGCCTGCCGGGTCAGCTCGCTGCGCAGCACCTCGACGCGCTTCGACAGCTCGCCGGCGCTGATGCCGATCTGCAGCGACCCCAGGTCGCCGATCGGCACCTGGATGTTGGGGATGCCGATGGCCGAAGACCGCTCGAAGGTCTTCTTCTCGATGCGCGGCTGCGCCGGCGGCAGCTCCACGGACCGCTGCGCCGGCAGCTCCGGCGAGCGAGGGGCGGGCGGCGGTCCCGCCGGCAAGCTCGCCTTGCTGACGCTCTGGTAGACCAGGACGCCGTTGCGGTCGCGGATCTCGACGGTGCGCACGGAGTCGCGCTTGCGCAATATGGCATCGATGTAGGTCTGGGTCTCCTGCTCGACCGTCACCGCGGTGTAGAGGTCCTTGCCCTGGCGGTCCGCCTGGCGGGCGATCTGCCTGGCCAGGCTCTCGGCGTCGGCGCGAGTTTCGAGCAGGACGCGCTCCACCTCGCGCTGCGAGAGCGAACGGAAGATGAGCCAGCTGAACAGAGCGATGATCGACAGGAACAGCACCACGAAAACCAGCGAGGCGGCGAGCAGCTGACGCGACAGGTCAGCTTTGACGGGCCTTGCCATAACCTTCGAGGATACCATTCCGCATCGTTTGACCCGTGCGGCCGCCGGCGGTAGCATGCGGCCGGATCCCATCATGCGCCACGGCCCGCACCGACCCCGATGGGACTCCCAATCCCCTGCGTTCCCCAAGCGGCCTCTTTCGTCAACCAAGCGGCGCCGGTTGCGCGCGCCGCTCCTGCTCGCCGTCGCGCTGGCCGGCGGCGCCTGCGGCCGCGATGCGGGCGCCCGGCATCTGGACGTCGCGAGCGCCGCGGACCAACCCCGCCGGGGCGGCACGGTCGTCACCGGCTGGACCGCCGAGCCCATCGGCGTCAACGAGCTGATTGCGCCGGCCACCAGCGCGCAGCAGGAGGTCATCATCCAGCTGTTCCTGCGGCTGGTGCGGGAGGATCCCAACTTCGATCGGCACCCGCCGACCTTCTCCCCCGCCCTGGCGCGCTCCTATGACTGGTCGCCCGATCACAAGACGCTGACCTTCCACCTGCGCGAGAACGTGCGCTGGAGCGACGGTGTGCCGGTGACCGCCGACGACGTGCGCTGGACCTGGCAGGCGCAGACCAGCCCCGAGGTCGCGTGGTCCTATTCCTACATGAAGGCGCAGATCGCCGACGTCGAGGCGGTCGATCCCCACACCGTCCGCGTCCGCTTCAAGCGGGTCTACGCGAAGCAGATGCTCGACGTCAACGAGGGCGGCATCCTGCCGCGCCACGTCTGGGCGCAGGTGCCGTTCTCGCGGTGGCGTCAAAGCGGCGACTGGTTCAAGCAGCACCTGGTGGTGGACGGACCGTTCACCATCGCCTCCTGGAAGCCCAAGCAGGAGGTGGTGCTGGTGCGCAACCGCGCCTACTTCGATCCGGACCGGCCGCACCTCGACCGGGTGGTGATGCGGATCATCCCGGACCAGGCCAGCATCATGGCCCAGCTGGACAGCGGGGAGCTCGACTTCACGCCGGCGATGCCGCCTGCCGACGCCAGGCAGGTCGCCGCCAACCCGCGGCTGCGCCTGCTCGCGTACCCGTACCGCAGCTGGATAGCGCTGGCCTGGAACAACGCGCGGCCGCTATTCTCGGACCCCGAGGTGCGGCGCGCCCTGGGGATGGCGCTCGACCGCCCGGCGATCGTCGAGACCATCTGGGGCAAGTTCGCCAGGGTTTCCGAGTCGCCGATCCTGTCGGTGGTCTGGGCCTACGACAAGGCGCTGCGGCCGCTGCCGCACGATCCGGATGCGGCGCGCCGCATCCTCGCCGCCAAGGGCTTCGCCGCCGGGCCCGACGGCATCCTGCAACGCGGCGGCAAGCCCTTCGCATTCGAGCTCTCGACCAACGCCGGCAACCAGCAGCGCGTGGACGCCATGGTCATGATCCAGGAACAGCTGCGGCGGATCGGCGTGCGCGCCGAGCCGCGCCAGATGGAGTTCAACTCCTTGAACCAGCTGCTCGAGACCGGCAACTTCGACGCCACGGTGACCGGCTACTCGATGGACACCAGCCTCGACCTCACGACCCCTTTCCACAGCCGCGAGATCGGCAGCACCAACCCCACCCACTACTCCAACCCGGAGGTCGACCGCCTCATCGACCACGCCATGAGCCAGCCGGACATCGCGCTGGCCAGGCCCGATCTCGACCGCATCCAGGAGATCCTGCAACGCGATCAGCCATACACTTTCCTCTGGGAATCGGAGCGGCTGAGCGGCATGGGCCGGCGGCTCCACGGCGTCGCGCCCAGCATGCTGTACAGCTTCTACGACCTCAAGGACTGGTGGGTCGAAGCGCGTTGACCTGGGCCGCCGGCGGCCCGCGCGGGACAGTCGATCTTGCCTGGCTACCTGTTACGGCGCCTCGCCGCCGCCACGCTGCTCCTCTGGCTGGTCCTGACGGCCACCTTCGTGCTGCTGCGCCTGGTCCCGGGCGATCCCGCCGCCACTCTTGCGGAGCTGCCGATCCCCAAGGCGCAGAAGGCGCTCCTCATCCATGCCTACGGCTGGGACCGGCCGCTGCCCGAGCAGTACGTCCGCTGGCTCGGCGCGGTCGTGCTGCACGGCGACTGGGGGTTCTCCTTCGCCCAGCTGCGGCCGGTCAGCCGGGTCGTGGCGGAGGCGCTGCCAGCCACCCTGTTGCTTGCCGCGGCCGCCCTGCTGATCGAGTATGGCGTCGGCACCGCGCTCGGCGTCGCCGCCGCCCGCCGCAGCGGCTCGGCGATCGACCGGTCGATCCGGGTGGTGGCGCTGCTGCTCTATTCGCAGCCGGTCTTCTGGCTCGGCCTGATGGCGATCCTGGTGTTCTCGTCCTGGTTGGGCTGGCTGCCGGCGTCGCACATGTACTCGGTGGGGGCCGAAGAGACGGGCCGCGGCGCCCAGCTCGCCGACATCGGCAAACACCTGGTCCTGCCGGCCATGACCCTTGGGCTGGCCCAGGCCGGCGGCGCGGCGCGCTTCGTGCGCGCCAGCCTGCTCGACATCATGGGACGCGACTACATCCGCACCGCCCGCGCCATGGGCCTTTCGGAGCGCCGGGTGATCTGGGTGCACGGCATGCGCGGCGCACTGGTCCCCGTCATCCAGCTGCTGGCGCTGTCGGTGACCTCGCTGCTGTCCGGGGCCCTGATCACCGAGGTGGTCTTCGCCTGGCCGGGTCTCGGCCGCGTCACCTTCGACGCCATCCTGGCGCGCGACTCGCCGGTGCTCCTCGCCACCACCGCCGTCTCCGCCGTGCTGGTCGTCGGCTGCAACCTGGTCGCCGACCTGCTGCACGCGGCCGCCGATCCGCGGGTGCGCGATGCCTGAGCTGCGCTGGGGGCTGGGCATGGTGGCCGCCCTGTTCGTGGTGGCCGCCCTGTTCCTGGTGGCCGCGGCCGCGCCGGTGATCGCGCCGTATGACGCCGCCGCCCAGGTCGATCCGGAGGTGGCGGCGCTGCGGCCGCCCGGCACCGTGCTCGCGGCGGTCCATCTGGCCGGCGGCGACGGCGGCGGCGGCGGCGAGTGGCGCCTGGCGGAGAGCGCCAAGAGGACGCCCCGGGGTCTCGAGATCGAGCGCCTGGGCAGCCGCGAGGTGGTGCCCGCGTCGCGGGTGCTGAACCTGACGGCCGAAGGCGTCGCCGACCGGCGCGTCTTCTGGCTCGGCAGCGACCAGTACGGGCGCGACGTCGCCAGCCGCCTGATCTACGGCACCCGCATCTCGCTCGCCGTGGGTTTGCTCTCGGTGCTCCTGGCGCTGACGCTGGGGGTGTCCGTCGGCTCTCTCGCCGCGGTCGGCGGACCGCTTCTCGACTCGGTCCTCATGCGCTCGGTCGAGGCGCTCATCGCCTTCCCCTACCTCTTCCTGGTGATCGCGCTCTCGGCGCTGCTGCGGCCCGGCACCGCGGCGACGATCGGCATCCTCGGCGCCACCAGCTGGATGGCCATCAGCCGGCTGACCCGGGCCGAGCTGCGCGGCCTGCAGCAGCGCGACTTCGTGGTCGCGGCCCGCGCCCTGGGCCTGCACCCGCTGGCCGTCCTGTGGCGCCACCTCCTGCCCAATGCGATGACGCCGGTGCTGGTGCAGTCCACGCTGCAGATCGGCAACCTCATCCTGCTCGAGTCGACGCTCTCCTTTCTCGGCCTCGGCATCCAGCCGCCCGTCCCGAGCTGGGGCAGCATGATCGCCGACGCTCGCCACGCGCCGCTCGCCGCCTGGTGGATGCCCGCCTTCCCGGGCGCGGCGCTGGCGCTGACCGTGATCGCCTTCAACCTGCTCGGCGACGAGCTGCGCGACGCCCTCGATCCGCGCTGGCGCGGGCCGGAGCTGGCCGCGGCGCCGGGGGCGCTGGCGGCGCCGCCCCCCGCGGCGGGCCCGGCGGGCCCGGCGGGTGACCGAGGCCTGATCCCGCCTGCTACACTCCCGTCCCCGTGAACGACAGCGCCGCCCCCGTGCCGCCTGAAGCCCCGCGCGGCGCCCGCCTCACGGTCTTCCTGGCGATCCTGCTCGACCTGATCGGGTTCGGCATGATCCTGCCGTTGCTGCCCTTCTACGCCGAGACCTTCCACGCCAGCCGGCTGACGATCGGGCTGATCTTCGCCTCCTACAGCCTGGCGCAATTGCTGTTCGCGCCCTGGCTCGGCAGGCTCTCCGACCGCTTCGGCCGGCGGCCGCTGATGCTGGTCTCGATCGCCGGCGGCGCCGCCGCCCACCTGCTGTTCGCCACCGCCGGCAGCGTCGCGATGCTGCTCGTGGCGCGCAGCCTCTCGGGGATCGCCGCCGCCAACTACGGCATCGCCCAGGCCTACCTCGCCGACGTGACGCCGCCGGCCCAGCGCTCGCGGGCGATGGGCCTGGTGGGCGCCGCCTTCGGCCTGGGCTTCGTCATCGGTCCGGGGCTCGGCGTCTGGCTCACCCGCTACGGCATCGCGGCCGTGCCCTACACCGCGGCGGCGCTGTCGGCCGCCAACCTCCTGATCGCCCTGGCCGCGCTGCCCGAGTCGCTGCCGCCCGCGGCGCGCGGGGCGGCGCTGGCCAAGCCGCTGTTCGGGCTCGCCGACCTGCGCCAGCTGTGGCGCGACGGCCGCCTGCGCAGCCTGATGCTGCTCGCCTTCCTGGTCATGTTCTGCTTCTCGATCATGGAGGCGACGCTGGCGCTGTTCTGCCAGGCGAGCTTCGGCTTCGGACCGCGCGCCACCTCGGGCCTGTTCCTGTACGTCGGCATCCTGCTGGTGGTGGTGCAGGGCGGGCTGCTGGGGCGCCTGGTCAAGACCTTCGGCGACCGCCGGTTGATCGTCGGCGGCATCGGGCTGATGGCGCTCGGCCTGCTGGCGCTGCCGCTGCCGTCGCGGGCCGGCTGGCTGCTGCTGACGACCGGCCTGCTGGCGGTCGGCTCGGGGGTGCACAACCCCTCGCTGCTGGCCCTCCTGTCGCAGCTCAGCAGCGAGGGCACCCAGGGCGAGACGATCGGGGTCTCACGCTCCTGCGGCGCCCTGGCGCGGGTCGTCGGCCCGCTTGCCGGCACCTGGATCTTCGAGGTCGCCGGCGCCGCGTGGCCCTTCTGGAGCGCCGGCAGCCTGATGCTGGTCGCCATGCTGCTCGCCGTCGGCCTGCTGCGGCAGGTGCCGGCGGCGGCGGGGGGGTCCGCGCCTGATCGCGCGGCCGTTCGATCGTAGGGCCGCTTGACCGTGTGGTGACCGGTGGGATCGTGCCTTGCTGACGCGCGACTTCGACTACCCGCTCGATGCCGCGGCGATCGCGCAGCGGCCGGCGCCGCGCGGCACGAGCCGGCTGCTGGTGCTGGACCGCGAGGGCGAGGCGCGGCACCGCTCGGTCGCCGACCTGCCGGCGCTGCTGCGGCCCGGCGACCTGCTGGTGGTCAACGACACCCGCGTGGTGCCGGCCCGGCTCTACGGGCGCGCGGTGCGCGGCGGGGGCGGCGGCGCCGCGCCGGGACCGGGCGGCGCCCAGGTCTCCGGCGTCGCCGGCCGGATCGCCGACCCGGAGGCGCCGCGCGACGGCCCGCAGGCGCCGCGCGAGATCGAGCTGCTGCTTGCCGAGCGCCTGGGCGAGCGCGAGTGGGAGGTCCTGGTCCGCCCCGGCCGTCGCGCCAGGCCCGGCGCGGTGATCGAGATCGCTGGCCGCGGCGGCAACGGCGGAGCCGGCGGAGGCGGCAGCGGCGGCCAGGCCGGTGACCTGGGCGCCGGCAGCGGCGTCTTCGCCGAGGTGACGGCGCTGACCGGCGACGGGCGACGGCGGGTGCGCTTCTCCGAGCCGATCGAGCCGCACCTCGAACGGCTCGGCCACGTCCCGCTGCCGCCCTACATCCACCGCCCCGACGAGCCCGCCGACCGCGAGCGTTACCAGACCGTCTTCGCCCGCCGGCTGGGAGCGATCGCGGCGCCCACCGCCGGGCTGCATTTCTCGGACGAGCTGCTGGCGGCGCTGGCCGGGGCGGGCGTCGAGCTCGCCGCGGTGACGCTCCACGTCGGCATCGGCACCTTCAAGCCGATCACCGCGCCGCTGGTCTCGGACCATCGCATGGAGCGCGAGCGCTACGAGGTCTCGGAGGCGGCGGCCGCGGCCCTGGCCGGCGCCCGGGCCGCCGGGCGGCGCGTGGTGGCGGTGGGGACGACGGTGGTGCGGGCGCTCGAAGGCGCGGCGGCCGCCGCGGGAGGCGAGGTGCCGGCCGGGCCTGGCGAGACCGATCTGTTCATCGTTCCCGGCTTCCGCTTCCAGGTGGTGGACGCGCTGCTCACCAACTTCCACCTGCCGCGCTCGACCCTGCTGATGCTGGTGTCGGCGTTCGCTGGCCGCGAGCGGGTGCTGGCCGCCTACCGGGAGGCCCTGCGCCGGGGCTATCGCTTCTTCTCCTACGGCGACGCCATGCTCGCCGAACGGCGCGCCGGGCCGTGAGACTGGCAACAGCCCCCAGCTTCCGCGCCCTTGACAACCGGTGCTGGCGACACCATCATCGGCTCATGCCCATGACCGTTACTCTCGACCCAGACGTCGCCGAGCGAATCGAGCAAGAGGTTCGCCGCGCGGGAAAGGCGCCACAAACCGTCGTCAACGACGTTCTGCGCACTCGTCTTGGACTCGAGAGAAAAGCGAGCGCACAGGAGCCGTTCCGAGTACTGCCCCACGATTTCAAGTTCGCGGCCGGGTTGGACCTCGACAAGATGAACCAGTTGGTGGACGATCTGGAGGCTGTGGCCGCCGTGCAGAAGATAGAGGAGTGACCCTCCCGGACATCAATCTTCTGCTCCACGCCTATAACTCCCAATCCCCTGTGCACAGGGTTGCACGAAAGTGGTGGGAACCCCTTATCGAAGGTTGAGGAAACTCGAAGCCAGTCGATTCCCTGAATCTATCGCCGCGGACGTTCGATGCCCAGGGCCGCGGCCTTCTGGTGGAGATAGGTGCGCTGGATGCGCAGCAGGCGGGCGGCGGCGGCGAAGTTCCAGCTGGTGCGGCGCAGGACGTCCTCCAGGTACTCCCGCTCGCACGCGACCTTGAAGTCGCGCAGGGGCATGGGCGGGCAGCTCTCGGCCAAGCGGACGAGGCCGGTCTCGGGGACGCGCGCGGGCTGGAAGAAGTTCGAGGGGAGCTGGTCGACCGTCAGCGGGTCGGCGCCGAAGACGACCAAGCGCTCGCAGAGGTTCTTCAGCTCGCGGACGTTGCCGGGCCAGGAATAGCGGGCGAGGACGTCGAAGGCCGCGGCGTCGATCCCCAGGCGCCGCACCCGGTGCTGGCGCGAGAAATGGTCGACGAAATGGTCGACCAGGAGCGGCACGTCGGCGCGCCGCTCGGCCAGCGGCGGCACCGCGATCGGCAGGTGGGCGAGGCGGAAGTAGAGGTCCTGGCGAAAGCGGCCCGCCGCGACCGCCGCCTCGAGGTCCTGGTGGGTGGCGGCGATCAGCCGCACGTCCACCTGGCGGTCGCGGGTCTCCCCGACGCGGCGCACCCGCCCATCCTCGAGCACGCGCAGCAGCCGGGCCTGCAGCCCCACGTCCATGTCGCCGATCTCGTCGAGGAAGAGGGTGCCGCCGTCGGCCTCCTCGAACAGCCCGGGCTTCGCCGAGCGGGCATCGGTGAAGGCGCCGCGGGCGTGCCCGAACAGCTCGCCCTCGACCAGGTGCATGGGGATCGCGGCGCAGTTGATCTTGACGAACGGACCGTCACAGCGCGGGCTCGACCGGTGCAGCGCGCCGGCCACCAGCTCCTTGCCGGTCCCGGTGGCGCCGGTGATCAGGACGCGGCCGCCGGTCGGCCCGACGCGGCCGATCATCTGCCGCAGCCGCTCGGCGGCCGCCGACACGCCGAGGATGGCCGGCTCCTCGTGCAGGCGGGATTCGAGCGCCGAGACCTGGCGCCGCAGCGTCGCGTTCTCGAGCGTGTTGGCGATCGAGCGCAGGAGGCGCTCCCGGGTGAACGGCTTCTCGATGAAGTCCTGCACCCCGAGGCGCAGCGCCTCCACCGCTTCGCCGACCGACGCCTCGCCCGAGATGATGACGGTCGGCGGCAGGCGCTTGCGCGGCACCAGCTCGCGGATCAGATCGACGCCGCTCATGCGCCTTAGCCGGACGTCGAGCAGCAGCAGGTCGGGCAGGGGCCGCGCGGCATCCACCAGGAGGGCATGGGCTTCTTCCGCGCAGGCCATGGCGCTCGGCGCGAAGCCTGCCTCGCGCAGCTGCAGCAGCAGGCTGGCGCGGATCCTTTCGTCATCCTCGACCAGCAGGATGGTGCTCACGGCGGCGCTGCCTCCGTCGCGTCCTCCCTGCCGGCTCTCGCCGGCAGCAGCAGCCGGAAGGCGCTGCCCGCGGCCGAGCTGTGCAGCAGCTCGAGGTCGCCGCCATGGTCGAGGAGGATCTTGCGCGAGATCGCGAGGCCGAGGCCCATGCCCTCGCCGACGCGGCGCGTCGTCACGTACGGCTCGAACAGGCGCGGCTGCACCTCGCGCGGAATGCCCGGTCCGTCGTCGGCGGCGTCGAGCGTCACCCAGCCGTCCTGCCGACCGAGCGCGAACCTCACGCTCCCGGCGCGCCCGGGCTCCGCGGCCAGCGCCAGCGAGCTGTTGTCGCAGAGGTTCACCAGCACCTGGCGCAGCATGTCGCGATCGAAGCACGCCACGAGCCGCGGCGGCCGGTCGCCTTCCAGGGCGAGCGCGAGATTCGGCCACGCGCCGCCGAAGTGGGCCACGAACTCCGCCAGGAACGCGGCCAGGTCGTGGCGCTCGAGCAGCGGGCTGGGCAGGCGGGCGAAGGAGGTGAACGCGTGGGTGAAGCGTCCCAGGCGGTCCAGGTCCTCGAGCACGCTCTCGGCCAGCGCCCGCTCCGCCGCGCGGTTGCCTCCCGGGCCTGGGCCCGGGCTCGCCTCGGCGCCGATTGCCGCCGTGCCGGCGCCGAGCAGCCGATGGAGACGGGCCAGGTCGAGGCGCGCCGCCGTCAACGGGGTGCGGATCTCGTGCGCGTGGCGGCGGGCGGCCTCCTGCCAGGCCGAGAGGTTCTCGAGCGAGGCCAGCCGGCGCCGATCGCGCTCGAGAGCCGCGTGCAGCCGGTCGAGGCGCCGCAGCTGGCGCGCCTTGGCGGCCAGGGAGAGCGCGCCGCCGCCCAGCGCCAGCGCCGCGAAGACGGCAAGCAGCGCGCCGCGGTAGCGGCCGGTCACCTCGTCGCGGTTGTACTCCAGGATGCGCAGGCGCCCGAGCAGCGTCTCCAACGCGGCGAAGCGCCGCCGGTAGCCGGCGGCGCCGTGCGGGTCGAGAGCGGCAAGCCGCTTCTGGTCGGCGAGAGAGGTTTCGAGCTGGCGCATGACCTGCGGGTGAATGCCGAAGGTGAACCAGGCGCCGGAGAGCTGGCGGGCGCAGACTTCGAACAGCAGCCCCGCCGCGGTCAGCAGCGCCGCCAGCAGCAGGGCGGTGCGCCGCAGGCTCACGGCCGGGGTTCCCCGTCGCCACCGGCGCCGCCGGCGGGACCGGCGCGCGCCACGCCGGTCCACTCGAAGCTGACCAGGGTGTGGCGCTTGATGGAGGTGGCGACCAGCAGCTCCAGCACGCCGGCAGCGGGCGCCGCGACGACCGGCGACGCGGCGCCCGCGGCGGTGCGCTGGGCGCTGTCGGCCTGCTCGGCGAGCGACTGCGAGAGCCAGCTCTGCGTCTCGCTCTGCTCGGCGCGCGAGAAGGGGATCACGTCGAGCGCCAGCTTGACCCGCCAGGTGCCGGCGGACTGACGGTCGCCGGCCGCCAAAAGCGGCACCTTGAGCCCGCGCCACCAGGCAACCAGCCTGTCGAGCGAGGGCAGGCTCTCCCGGTGCCGTTGGCCGTCGCTGCCGAGCGCCGACACCAGGAAGACCTCGTCCCACGGCTCGTACCGCACCTCGACCACCGCGCCGCCCTCGACGCGGCGCCCCTTGCCGTCCGTCGCGGTGGCGCGCAGCACCAGGCTGGTGGTCAACCCGCTGGTGAGCCGCGGCCGCACCTCGGCATTCGAGAGCACGTCCGGCAGTGCCGAAACCACCAGTGCGCGGTCGGCGCCCACGGTGAACACCGGGCGCTCGGGCGCCGGCGGGCGCCCCCAGGCCGGGAAGGCGGCGGCCGCGGCGACGCCGGCCGCGGTCAGGGCCGCCACGAAGGGCCGCGGCTTCGCCCGGGCGGTCATCGGTCGACCCTTCCGAGATAGGTGAGGTTGAAGCGCAGGATGCCCCACGGGTTGCGGAACACCAGGCCGGCGCCGAGGTTGAGCTGGCCCGCGGTGGAATAGAGCGCGAATGCGGAGCTGGTGTGCGCAACCGTGTACCCGCCGCTGCCTTCCAGGCGCAGATCGCCGAAGCGTCGGGTCGCGGCGCCGCTCCAGAGGCTGGCCGTGTAGAGCAGGGCGAGGCTTGCCTGCTCGCCGGTCGACTGCAAGCGGGGGAAGGCGCCGGCACTCTGCGTCTCGGTGTCGCGTCCGGCCGCGACGTCCAGGGAAAGCCCGACCGATTGGCGGCGGGTGATCGGCCGGTAGTCGGTCGCGAGGATCGACAGCGACAGGTCCGTGGCGTGGGAGCGATAGGTGATGCCGCCGAATTCGCTCGACCCCTGCGACCACTCGCCAAAGGCGCCGAGCTCGACGTCGGCCCCGCTCGTCGGGATGATCGGGTCGTCCGTCGTGCGGTAGACCAGGGACAGGTTGCCGCTCCAGTCGCGGCTCTGGTTCGGTCCCGGACCGTCGTCGGCTGCCCAGCCCGGGGACGCGATCAACATCACGTTGCTCGACAGCGGGATGCCTGCCGAGCCTTCGAGCAAGAGGTCGCGCCCCAGGTGCGACCGCAGCTCGGTCAGGGCGAGAAGGCTGGCGTAGCTGTTGCCGCCGAAGAGGCCGTATTGGGTATAGCCGAGCTGCAGCGTCCGGCTCGGGCCGTTGCCCCCGGACACCGAAACGAAGGCGAAGCCGGAGGCGCCGACGAACTCGCGGACGGCGAGCGTGCCGCCGTTTTCCCACTGCAGGCGGTTCCTGCCGGTGGGGAACCCCAGCCCCGGCGTGCGCGCCTGGTAGAAACCGCTCAGCCCATAGTCCAGGAAGAGCGGCCGCGTCTCCTCGACGGTCACCACCAGCTCGTAGCGGCCGCGCTCGCTCCCCTTGCGCAGCGCCAGCTCGGCATCCACGACGAACGGCAGCCGCTTGATGCGATAGACCGCCTCCTGCAGCTCGCGTTCGGTGTAGCTCTGGCCGGTCTTCAGGTAGGACTGCGAGACGATGATCGCCCGCGTGGCCTGCCGCTGCACTCCCGCGATCGAGATCGTCTCGATCAGGAAGCGCGGCTCGACGGCCGGCGGCGCCGGGGGTGGCGCCGGCGCAGCGACGGCTCCCGCCGCGGCGGGCACCGGCGGGCAGAACAGGGAGCCGAGCGCGAAGCAGGATGCGAGCACCAGGCGCCGGCCGCCTGGCCTCCCACGGCTCGGCACCGAAACGAGAACGGTGTTCATGGGCACCTCCTGGCTCTGGGGTCGAGGTCGAGCCCTCGACGCCAGGCCGGCAGAGGGCAACACGGCTGCCAGCCGCTCCGCCTCCCCGCGACGGACCCGCGGGCAAGGCTCAAGTCATTGAAACTCGGACGTTTGTCGCTCCGGCAGGAGGCCTTGCCACGCTCCATTGCAGGTGGTGCGTCCGGAAGTGAATACGCACACGCCTGTATGAAGATTCATACAGTTCCGGAAGTTTGGCGCCGGCGGGAGGGGCCACCGGCGCTGGGGTATCAGACCAAGCTGTCGGGAAAGGCGCGGCGGATCAACTGGCGCGCGCGGCCGAGCACGGCCTCTTGCGCGTCCTGTTCCAGCTGCTCGCGGGTCACGGCCGCCGTGACGTCCTGTCGCGGACCTGGCGCCAGATCCGGCGATCCGGGCAGCCGTTCGAGACGCGGCAGGCGTCGGCGGCTCAGCGGAAGCAGAGGAAGTAATCGGCTCGCTTGAGGCCCTTGGGGGGCAGGTAGTCCGCCTCGACAGACGGGTGGTCTTCCACCGCCACGAGCTGCATCTGCGTGTGCGTTTCGCCCGACATGTCGTTCTTCGCATATATCTCGATGCGCACGGGCACGCCCGCCAGCTTCGCTTCTTCCTGTGCGCGGGCGATCGCGGGGCGGCTGCTGGCGAGCGGCGCGAGCGCGACGTTGAGCTCCGAAACCAGCGCGTAGCCGACCTGCGGCAGCTGGGCGGTCGTCCACACGCTGGTCTTCATCCAGCTGTCGGGGGCGTCCGAGACCTCGATCCGCGTCCCCGTCGCCAGCCACTGTCCGACCTTCCGCTCTCCCAGCGCGACGAGCTGGACCGCCGCCGGTCCCTGGTCGTGAGGATGGCTCTGCAGATTCTGGTACAGCTCGGCAGGCAGCTCGGACTTGAGGTCGAGCGGCCAGCCATGCCTGCAGTAGAAAGGGTTTGGACCTCCCTGTTTGACGTCGTAGATCTCGTGCTTGTCCTCGCGCAGGATGCGTATCGACGTGTCGTCTTCCATCCGGACGCGCCCCGGTCCGATCAGCACGTGCCGCTGGTAATGGCCGCCCATGGCCCTGCCGTTGGGTCCAACCGCCTGCGGGGCGGTAACGTCGTAGGTGAGCAGGGTGTCGGCCCAAGCCGGACCCGCGGCGGCAAGGGCGAGCAGCACGGCGAGCACCTTCCACATGATCAGGTCCTCCTCACTCCTGGCGGGCGGCAGGGACAGCCTCGCCGGCGCCTGATGGGGCCGCGGTCGCCGGCGTGGCCGGCGCGGCGGGGTTGCCGGCCTCGGCGCGCTGAGCGAGGCGGGCGATGCGGCTGGCGAGAACGGCGGCGCCGTAGCCGTTGTCGATGTTGACGACGCCGACGCCGGGGGCACAGCCGTTGAGCATGGTGAGGAGCGGCGCGAGGCCGCCGAAGCTGGCGCCGTAGCCGACGCTGGTGGGCACCGCCACCACCGGCGCGGGCACCAGGCTGGCCACGACGGTGGGCAGGGCGCCGTCCATGCCGGCCACCGCGATGACCACCCCGGCGCCGCGGATCTGCGGAAGGCGGCCGAGCAACCGGTGAATGCCCGCGACGCCGACGTCATAGGCGCGGTCGACGCGGTGGCCAGCCCACTCCGCGCAGACGGCTGCCTCTTCGGCCACCGGCAGGTCGGAGGTGCCGGCGGCGAGCACCGCGATCGGCGGCCCCGCCAGCGGTGCGGCCGCGCCGCAGGTGAGCACGCGGGCGCGTTCATGATAGTCGGCGCCGGCGCCCAACCTCCCCCGCAGCTCGGCCGCCGCGGCGGGCGCGAGACGGGTCACCAGCACCCGGCCGTGCGCCGCCAGCAGGCGCTCGGCGATTCGCAGGAGGTCGGCGCTGGTCTTGCCCTCGGCGTAGATGGCCTCGGGCAAACCGACTCGCAGCTCGCGATGGAGGTCCAGAGTGGCGAAGCCGAGGTCGGCGAAGGGCAGCTCCGCCAGCCGCTCCATCGCCCGCTCCGGCGCCACGCGGCCGGCGGCCACCGCCTCGAGCAGCTCCTGCAGGTCGCGCGGGTTCACGGGGAGGACAGGTCCGGGCTCGTGGCTGACCGCGCGGCGGGAGGATCCGCAGCCGACCCGGACGGGGCCGGCGAGGCCGGCAGGTCGGCGCCGCCGCGGCGGTAGCCCCGTGGATCGAAGGCGGCGCGCGCGAAGCCGAGCTGCCGCAGGCGCGGCGCCAGGTCCTCCCACAGCGCCGCCAGCCGGTCCACCTCGGCCGCGGCCACCTCGACCCGCGCCGCGCCCTGGTCGTCGCGCACGCGGACCACCTGGAAGCCGGCGCCGGCCAGGAGCGCCTCGGCCGCCTCGATGCGCCGCAGCTTGCCCAGCGTCACCACCTGGCCGTGCGGGATGCGCGACGACAGGCAGGCGTTGGCCGGCCGGTCCCACGCCGACAGCCCCAGCCATCGCGCCATGGCGCGGGCCGCCGGCTTGTCGATGCCGTGGGCGAGCAGGGGCGAGTGGATCCCCCGCTCGCGGACGGCGCGCAGGCCGGGGCGGTCGGGGCCGGGATCGGAAGCGTTGGTGCCGTCGCACACCACGGCCAGACCCCGGCGGGCCGCCTCGCGCTGCATCGCATCCATGCGCATGCCCTGGCAGACGTAGCAGCGGTGGGCGGGGTTGGCGACGAACTCCGGATCGTCGAGCTCGCTGTAGGTGATGACCTCGTGGCGGATGCCGATCTCGGTGGCGAGGCGCCGCGCATGGTCGAGCTCGGCGCCGGCCAGCGTCTCGGCGGCCGCGGTCACCGCCAGCGCCCGCTCGCCGACGGCGCGGACGGCGAGCGCCGCCACCAGCGCCGAATCGACGCCCCCCGAATAGGCCACCAGGACCGAGCCGCGGGCGGCGAGGTCCGCGATCACCCGCGCCGCCTGCTCGGCCGCCGCATGTCGTTCGTTCGCCGCGATCATGATTCCACCCGCTCTTCCAGTCCCCTCGCCGTCTCGTCTCGAAGCATGGGATGTGCCACGCCGCTCGTCAGATCGGCCTCGCCAACCTAGATTAAGCCCGCGGCCCACGCCCGGCGGAGCGGAAAGAGACGGGCACCAGGTAGAAGATGCCGAAGACGCAGAGCGACCACAGCAGCACCAGCGGCGCCTGAAGCTGCAGGCGGCCCATGGCGATGAGCAGGTACACGAGGCTCGGCGGTCCGCAGAACGACAGCAGGAACAGCCGGCGCCGCAGCGGGCCGGCCAGGTGCCGGGTGCGCTGCACGTACGTCATGCCGGCGACCCACCCCAGCACGGAAGCGGCGCTGTAGAGCTGGGTCAGGGTCAGGCGCGGCAGGTCGGGCAGCCGTGCCAGGCCGGCGAGCTGCAGCAGGAAGATCACCCAACAGGCAAGGAAGAGGCCGGCCGTCGCCGCTCCGAGCGCCTTCACCCACTTCACCCCAACGTCCACGACGCGCGACAGGCCCCGGCCCGCGGGCGACGGCGCGGGCAACTACTCATAGCTGACCACCGGCGGGCAGCTGCAGAAGAGGTTGCGATCGCCCCAGACGTTGTCGATGCGGCCGACCGCCGGCCAGAACTTGTGCTCACGCACCCACGGCGCCGGAAAGGCCGCCTGCTCCCTGCCATAAGGGTGGCCCCAGCCGTCGCCGGCCGCCTCGCGCGCGGTGTGCGGCGCGCCGTGCAGGGGGTTGTCCCGCCGGTCCGCCCGGCCCTCCTCGATCGCCCGGATCTCGCCGCGGATGGCGATCAAGGCGTCGCAGAAGCGGTCGAGCTCGGCCTTGGACTCGCTCTCGGTGGGCTCGATCATCAGCGTCCCGGCCACCGGGAAGGACTGCGTCGGAGCATGGAACCCGTAGTCCATGAGGCGCTTGGCGACATCCTCGGACTCCACCCCGGCACTCGCCTTGAACGGCCGCAGGTCGAGGATGAACTCGTGCGCCACCCGCCCTCCCGGACCGCTGTAGAGCACCGGGTAGTGCGGCCGCAGGCGCGCCGCCATGTAGTTGGCGTTGAGGATGGCGATGGCCGAGGCACGGGTGAGGCCGAGCCCGCCCATCAACGCGATGTAGACCCAGGAGATCGGCAGGATGCCGGCGCTGCCCCACGGCGCCGCCGCCACCGGGCCGACCCCGGCGCCGGCCGCCGGCTGGCCGCCCCGCGGTGCTAAAGGCGGCGCGGCCAGCGGCGCGCCGGGGAGGAACGGCGCCAGGTGCGGCGCGACGCAGATCGGTCCCATGCCGGGGCCGCCGCCGCCGTGCGGGATGCAGAACGTCTTGTGCAGGTTCAGGTGGCAGACGTCGGCGCCGATGTCGCCGGGACGGCAGAGGCCGACCATGGCGTTCATGTTGGCGCCGTCCATGTACACCTGGCCGCCGTGCCGGTGGACGATGTCGCACAGCTCGCGGATGCCCGGCTCGAAGACGCCGTGGGTCGAGGGGTAGGTCACCATGATCGCGGCCAGCCGGTCGCGGTGCGCCGCCGCCTTGGCCTCGAGGTCGCCGAGCTCGACGTTGCCGGCGGCGTCGCAGGCGACCGCCACCACCTTCATGCCCGCCATCGTCGCCGATGCCGGGTTGGTGCCGTGGGCCGACACCGGGATCAGGCAGACGTCGCGCCGGCCGGCCTCGGCGCCGTCGCGCGAGCGCAGGTAAGCGCGGATCGTCATCAGCCCGGCGAACTCGCCCTGCGCGCCGGAGTTGGGCTGCAGCGAGGCGGCGGCAAACCCGGTAATCTCGCACAGCCAGCTCGCGAGGGTCGAGAACAGCGCCCGGTAGCCGAGCGCCTGCTCGCGCGGCGCGTACGGGTGGAGGTCGGCGATCTCGGGCCAGGTCACCGGTTCCATCTCGGTCGAGGCGTTGAGCTTCATCGTGCAGGAGCCGAGCGGGATCATCGAGGTGGTCAGCGACAGGTCCCGCGACTCGAGACGCTTCAAGAAGCGCAGCATCTCGTGCTCGGTGTGATGGCGATGAAAGACCGGGTGGGTGAGGAAAGGCGAGGTGCGCGCGTGCGGCGCCGGCAGCGCGGCAGCGGCGGGGGCCAGCGGGGAGACGGAAGCGGCGGCGGCGCGGCCGGGACCGGCGAAGACCGCCAGCAGCTCCGCGACGTCGTCCTCGGTGACCGTCTCGTCGAGCGCCACGCAGACGGCGTCCTCCGCGAGCGGGCGCAGGTTGATCCGCCGCGCCGCCGCGGCCGCCAGCAGGTCGGCGGCGCGGCTGTACGGCCCGCCGCCGAGGTCCACCCGCACCGTGTCGAAGAAGGGATCGGCCGGGATGCCGTAGCCGAGCCGCCGCAGCCCGGCGGCCAGCGCCGCCGCCAGGCCGCGCACCCGCCGCGCGATGGCCTCGAGACCCGCCGGACCGTGGTAGACCGCGTACATGGCGGCCATCACCGCCAGCAGCGCCTGCGCGGTGCAGATGTTGCTGGTCGCCTTCTCCCGGCGGATGTGCTGCTCGCGGGTCTGCATCGCCATGCGATAGGCGACGGCGCCGTGGGCGTCCCTGGACACGCCGATGATACGGCCGGGGATCTGCCGTTTCCACTCCTCGCGGGTCGCCAGGAAGGCGGCGTGCGGGCCGCCATACCCCAGCGGCACGCCGAAGCGCTGCGACGAGCCCACCGCGATGTCGGCCCCCAGCTCCCCCGGCGGCCGCAGCAGCGTCAACGCCAGCAGGTCGGCGGCCACCACCACCAGCGCCCCGGCGGCGTGGGCCCGCGCCGCAAGCGGCGCGTAGTCGAGCACCCTGCCGTCCGTCGTCGGGTACTGCAGCAGCACGCCGAAGACCTCGCCCAGGTCCTCGCCGTCCAGGGCGCCGGCCAGGGCCTCGCCGCCGGCGCCGGCGCCGGCGTCTCGAGGACGCGGGGCCGGGGAGGCCAGGCGCGGCAGCTCGCGCACCTCGACGCCAATGGCCTCGGCGCGGGTGCGCACCACGGCCAGGGTCTGCGGATGGCACTCCGGGGACACCAGGAAGACGTTGCGGTCGCCGCGCGGCCCCTTGGGGGCCAGGGCGACGCACATGTGCATCGCCTCGGCGGCGGCGGTCGCCTCGTCCAGCAGCGAGGCGTTGGCGACCGGTAGGCCGGTCAGGTCCGCCACCATCGTCTGGAAGGTGAGCAGCGCCTCGAGCCGACCCTGGGAGATCTCCGCCTGGTAGGGCGTGTACTGGGTGTACCAGCCGGGGTTCTGCAAGACGTTGCGTTGAATCACCCCGGGCACGATGCAGCCGTGGTAGCCCATGCCGAGATAGGACCGGTAGACCTGGTTCCGGGACACCAGGCGGCGCAGAGCCCGCAGCACCTCGTGCTCGCCGAGCTCACGGTCCTCGGGGAGACCGGCCAGCGCCAACCGCCGGCCCAGCCGGATGGATTCGGGAACCGTCTCGCGCACCAGCTCCTCGAGCGAGCCGAGGCCGAGCAGCTCGAGCATCTCCCGGGCCTCCGCCTCCTGCGGGCCGAGATGGCGGCGCACGAAGGTGTCGGCCGGCTGGAAGGGGGGCGCGGGACGGGCGAACGACAGCACGCCGGCGGCATCGACTGCATCGACGGCATCGACTGCATCAACTGCAACGTCCGCAGCGGGGGCCGGGGCGGGACGGCCTGGCTGGGCGTCGCGGGCTGTGTTCGGAGCCGGCGGAGCCGGCGGAGCCAGGGGAGCCGGCGGGTCGAGCGGAGCCGGCGGAGCGAGCGCGGCGGCGGCAGCCGTGGGGTTCTCCGGACTAGGCTTCGCCACTCTTGACGTACTCCTCGTATTGCTCGGCCGTCATCAGGGCTTTGAGATCGTCGGCGGACGAGAAGCGGAGCTTGACCAGCCAGCCTTCGCCGTGCGGGTCGTCGTTGAGCATCTCCGGGTCGTCCACCACCGCGTCGTTGACCTCCACCACCTCGCCGGCCACCGGCGAATAGACCTCGGCCACCGCCTTGACCGACTCGATCGTGCCCAGCTCGTCCTGGGCGTTGAAGACCTGGCCAGCCTCGGGCAGCTCGACGAAGACCACCTCGCCGAGCTCCTGCTGCGCGAACTCGGTGATGCCGAGCACGCAGACGTCGTCCATCACCTTCACCCACTCGTGCTCTCTCGAGTACAGATAATCGCTGGGATACATGCTGTCGGTGACCCTCCTGTCAGCCAGGAAACGAGGAGAACCTCCTCATGGTCTCGGATGCGTCAGTTATACACCAACCGGCCGTCCCCGGGTTCGCTCGGAGCGACACCCGTGACCGCCGGGCGGGCCCGGCTGGTGGCCACTAGTGGCCTGTATCAGCTGAATCGCCGGCGGCTGGCTTGCCCTCGACGGCGGGGGCGGCGTTGCGCCTCCTCGACATAGTCCCGGCTATGCCTGCGTCGGCGCGCCTGGCCCGCGCCGCCGATTGCTTCGTCATCCACCAGCAATTCACCTGATACAGGCCACTAGGACGCCGTTTTCTTGCGCCGGTAGAACGGCAGCTCGACCACCACCGCGGCCAGCTGCCGGCCCCGCACGTCCACGGCCAGCGGCGTTCCCGGAGCTGCCAGCGCCTTTGGCACGTAAGCCATGCCGATGGCCTTGCCGAGCGTCGGGCTGAAGGTGCCGCTGGTGACCTCGCCCACGGGCTCGCCGTCGGCTAGAACCGCATGCCCCTGGCGGGCGATTCCCCGGTCCAGCACCGTGAAGCCGACCAGGGTGCGCGCCACGCCCTCTGCGCTCTGCTCGGCGAGCGCCGCGCGGCCCAGGAAGTCGCCCTTGCCGAGCTTGACCACCCAGGAGAGCCCCGCTTCCAGAGGCGTCGTGCGCTCGTCGATCTCGTGCCCGTAGAGCGCCATGGCCGCCTCGAGGCGCAGGGTGTCGCGGGCGCCGAGGCCGGCGGGCACCAGGCCGTGCGGTGCGCCGGCGGCAAGCAGGCGGCGCCACACCGCAGGCGCCGCGGCCGGCTCGAGATAGAGCTCGAAGCCGTCCTCGCCGGTGTAGCCGGTGCGGGAGATGATCGCCGGCGCGCCTGCCACCTCGCCGCGCAGGAAGCCGTAATAGCGAAGGCCGGAGACCCCGGCGGAGGCAAGCGGTTCGAGGATGGCCAGCGCCCGCGGCCCCTGCAACGCGAGCAGGGCATAGCTGTCGCTCTCGTCGGCGATATCGAGGGTGGGCTCGGGAGAGGGCTCGCGGCGAGCGGGTGGGGCGGGCGGGGCATGCGGAGCGGATGGGGCGCGCCAGGCGTCGCGGTGCTCGCGAATCCAGGCCAGGTCGCGCTCGGCGTTGGCGGCGTTGACCACCACCATGAAGTCGTCGGCGGCCAGGCGGTAGATCAGCAGGTCGTCGACGTAGGTGCCGCGGTCGGTCAGCAGCCCGCTGTAGTGGGCGCGTCCGGGCACGAGCTGGGCCACGTCGTTGGGGGTGAGCCACTGCAGGAACGCCTCGGCGCCGGCGCCGCGGACGGCGGCCTCGCCCATGTGGGAGACGTCGAAGAGGCCGGCCGCGCCGCGCACCGCCCGGTGCTCGTCGATCACGCCGGCGTACTGCACCGGCATCTCCCAGCCGGCAAAGGGCACCATGCGGGCGCCCTGCTCCAGGTGGCATTCGTAGAGGGGCGTGCGCCGCAACGGCGGGCCGGCAGCGGCCGCCGCGGTGGAGGGGGTGGAGGGGGAGGTGTGGGAGATGTGGGAGATGTCGGGAGGTGCCATGCTCGCGATCTCCGTGGGACGGCGGGACGGCAGCGACCCTATCACGCCTGACCGCTGCTAGTGTCCGTCCGGATCGTCACGGTCCCGGCACACCGGCGCCACCACGGCGGCCCGGCACGGATCTATCCTGTCGTGGCGCCGGCCGCGGGAGCGCCACTCTCGCCGGCGGCAGGCCTTTGGACCTCCGCGCACGGCCGGGGAGACGGTCGGGCGAATGAGCTCGCACCCGTTCCCCCGGCCCTTTTTTTGCGCCATCTTTGCAAATTGGCTCCGGACGAGATAAAGCTATGTGCCAGCCGAGGTGACTGCATGAAGCTCCTCATCATCCGCCACGCCATTGCCGAGGACCGGGAGGACTTTGCGCGGACGGGGAAGGACGACAGCCTGCGCCCGATCACCGACGAGGGCAAGAAGAAGATGAAGCAGAGCGCGCGGGGCCTGCGGACCCTGGTCCCGGACATCGACCTCCTGGCCACCAGCCCGCTCACCCGGGCGGCGCAGACCGCCGCCGTTCTCGACTCGGTCTACGGCGGGCTGCGCGAGGTGGAGATCGCGGAGCTGGCGCCCGAGTCGTCGCCGGTCGAGTTCCTCAGCTGGCTGCGCAAGCAATCCGGCGAGAACGTGGCGGTGGTCGGCCACGAGCCGAGCATCAGCCTGATCGCCTCCTGGCTGTTGACCGGCACCGAGAAGCGGCTGTTTTCCTTCCGCAAGGGAGGCGCCTGCCTGCTCGAGTTCCCCGGCGAGGTGGGCGCGGGCACCGCGTCGCTGCTGTGGGCGCTGACCCCGGCCCAGCTCCGCGACCTGGCTGGCTAGCGGGACACAGGCGCGCGCCAGTGGCCGAGAGCTTCGACGAGTCGCCGGAGATCCTGGAGCGCTCCCCCGAGGAGGGGGCCCACCGCCTCGCCCTCGCCTACCTCGACCAGGCAGCCGCCGCCCTGCCGCGCCTCGCCGACCCCGACGACGCCGAGGCGCTCCACGACCTGCGGGTGGCGCTGCGCCGGCTGCGCAGCTGCCTCAAGTCCTACGCGGCGCAGCTCGGCGACAGCGTGCCGAAAAAGCTGGCCCGGCGGCTGCGGCGGCTGGCCGGCGCCACCGGTCCGGGGCGTGACGCCGAGGTGCAACTCGCCTGGCTGCGCGCGCGGGGTCCGGATCTCCGCAGCCATCACCACCGCCAGGGCCTCGCGTGGCTGCGCGCGCGCCTGCAGCAGCGGCGCGACGTGGCGTATGGCGAGCTGCGGGACGAGGTGACGCGGGACTTCGCGCCGGTCGAGGAGGGCTTGCGCCGGCGGCTCTCGGTCTACCGTGCGGAGGTCAGGCTCGGCGAGAACCCGCCGCCTGCCTTCGGCGACGCCGCCGCCGAGGCCCTGCTCCGGCACGCCGCCAAGCTGGGGCATCGGCTGGGCCGCATCAGGGATGCCGGCGACGTCGAGCGGGCGCACGCCGCGCGGATCGGCGCCAAGCGCCTGCGCTATCTCGCCGATCCGCTGGCCCATCTGGTGCAGGCGAATCGGGGGCAGCCGCGGACAGAGCCGCTGGTCCACCGCCTCAAGGGCCTGCAGGACCTGCTCGGCGAGCTCCACGACGCCCACGTCCAGGAAGCAGAGCTCGCCGCGGCCGTGGGCGAGGCCGCCGACGAGCGCGCGCGCCGGCTGCTCGAGCTGACGCTGGCCGGCGGCACCGACGACCATCTGCTGCGGGTGGAGCGGCGGCGGGCCAACGAACCTGGCCTGCTCGCCCTGGCGCGGCTCAATCGCGAGCGGCGAGACCGGCTGTTCGGCCAGTTCGCCGAGCGCTGGCAGGGCGAGCGGGTCGAGCAGCTGCTCGCCGCGGCCGCGGAGCTGGCGGCGGCGCTGCGGGCCGCCGGGCACGCGGGGGCCGCAGCCGGGGCGCTGGCAGGTGGGCCGGCGGCAGGCGGGCCGGCGGCAGCGGCGGACGGCCTTGGAGAAGGCGACCGGACCGGCGGTGGGGGGGAGGACGCCGGCGCGAAGGGAAATACGGGCGACGGCGCCAAGGCCGGCGCCGGGCACGGCGGCGGCACCGACGTTCGGTAGGCGTCAGCGAGCGCCGGTAGGCGTCAGTAGGCGCCGGTGAGCGTAGCGGGCGCCGGTAGGCGTCAGCGGGCGCCGGCAGGCGTCAGTAGGCGCCGGTAAGCGTAGCGGGCGTCGGTAGGCGTCAGCGGGCGCCGGTAGGCGTCAGTAGGCGCCGGTAAGCGTAGCGGGCGTCGGTAGGCGTCGGCGGGCGCCGGCAGGCGTCAGTAGGCGCCGCCCAGCGTCTGGCCGCCGTCGACGACCAGCACCGCGCCGGTGGTGAAGCGGGAGACGTCGCTCGCGAAGTACAGGGCGGCGCCGACCAGGTCCTCGGGCTGGCCGAGGCGGCCTTGCGGGATCGTGGCCAGGGCACGCTCGCGCAGCTGCGGCGTTTGCCACAGCGCCTCGCTGAAACGGGTCTGGATGAGGCCGGGGGCGAGGGCGTTGACGCGGATCCCTTCGGGGGCCAGCTCGAGGGCCAGGGTGCGGGTGAGCATCAGCACCGCCGCCTTGGTGACGCCGTAGACACCCAAGCCGGTGTGGGGCGCCATGCCGGCCACCGAGGCGAGGTTGAGGATCGAGCCGCCGCCGCGGGCGCGCAGCAAGGGCACGCAGGCGCGGGTCACCAGCGCGTATCCTTTGACGTTGACCTCGAAGGTCTTGTCCCAGTGACTCTCCTCGGCCGCCAGCAGCGGGCCGAAGTGGGGACTGGTGGCGGCATTGTTGACCAGCACGTCGAGGCCGCCGAAGGCGTCGCGAACCGCTGCGGCCATCGCCTCGACCTCGGCGGCCTTGCCGGTGTGGCAGGCCACCGCCAGCGCCTCGCCGCCGTTGCCGCGGATGCGGCCGGCGACGGCCTCGAGGTCGGCGCGCTTGCGGCTTGCGAGCACCACGTGGGCGCCGGCGGCGGCGAAGGCCGCGGCGATCGCCTCGCCGATGCCGCGCGAGGCGCCGGTGACCAGCGCCACGCGGCCGGCCAGGTCGCAGCCGGGGGGAGCGGGCTTCGGAGGCTCGGGCATGGCGGCAACGATACTGCATGCCGCTATGGAACCGACGACGCCTCGGGAAGTCGGCCGCCTGCGACGTCAGGTCCGCGCACGCTGCGTGCGCAGCGCCGACCGGATTCCGGATCGGCTCACGCAGCTTCGAATAACGGAGGAGCAAACGTGAGAGGAGCATCGATGAGAGGACGCAGCATCGGCATCATCCTGCTGTCGATCTACCTGATCCTGGTCGGCCTGGTCTTGCTGTTCCAGCTGTCGTTCGCCGGCCTCCCGATGTTGCAGGGGGTGATTGCCCTGCTCGGCGGAATCGCACTGCTCGTAGGGAGATGAGGGCGGCCGGGCGCGCTGCTCGCCGTCGCGCCCGGCATGCCGCCACGCCGTCACGCCGCGCGCCGCTTGCGCAGCGGCGGGCGGCGCGCGCCCGGCTCCCCGGTTCTCGGCTGATAGACTCGCCCGGCTGCCGGCCCTACCGGCCGGAGGCGGCGGAAGGAGGGAGAGGTGGCGGTCGAGATCACCGGCCGGTATACCGGCCAGCTCAAGACGGAGATGTCACACGGCCCCTCCGGGGTCGTCCTGCGCACCGCGGCCCCGGTCGACAACCAGGGCGACGGCAGCTCGTTCTCCCCCACCGACCTGGTGGCGGCGGCGCTCGCCTCGTGCATGGTCACCACCCTGGCCATCGTCGCCGAGCGCGACGGCGTCGATCTATCCGGGGTCAGCTTCCGGGTCGAAAAGCACATGGCCGGCGAGCCGCGCCGCATCGCCAGGCTGCCGGTCGAGATCCACCTGCCGGCCAGCCTGGCGCCGGCCGAGCGGGCGAAGCTCGAGCGCGCCGCCCAGACCTGCCCGGTGCACCGGAGCCTTGGGGCGGACGTCGAGCACGACGTGCGCTTCGTCTACGACGTCGAGAAATAGAGCGCGGCGGCCAGCCCTGGGCTGGGTGCTCTGCCTGGCTCGGCCTGGCCCGGGCGCTCTGGACTGGCCGGCCTGGCCTGGGCGCTAGGTCTTGGCGTCGTACCAGCTGGGGCCGGAGCCGACCTCGACCACCAGCGGCACGGCGAGCTGGGCCACTCCCTCCATCTCCTGGCGCACCAGGGCGGCGATGGGCTCGACCTCGCCCTGCGGCACCTCGAACAGCAGCTCGTCGTGCACCGTCAGCAGCAGGCGGGCCTCGGGGTGCTCGCGGCGCAGGCGCCGATCGATTGCGATCATGGCCATCTTGAGCAGATCCGCCGCGGTGCCCTGGATGCGGGCGTTGATCGCCATGCGGCGGGCGTTCTCGCGCAGGTTGCGGTTCTTGCTGCGGACGTCCGGCAGCCAGCGCACCCGCCCGTAGAGCGTCTCGACCTTGCCCTCCCGCTCGGCGCTCGCGAGCGTCTCCTCGACGTAGCGGCGCACCCCCTCGTAGCGGTCGAGATACGCGGCGATGAAGCGGTCGGCCTCGCCCTTCGAGATGCCGAGGTTCTGCGACAGGCCGAAGGCGCTCATGCCGTACATGATCCCGAAATTGATCGTCTTGGCGGCGCGGCGCTGATCGCCGGTGACCAGCTCCGGGGCGATCCCGAAGACCGTGCCGGCGGTCGCGCGGTGGATGTCCTCGCCGGCGGCGAAGGCGCGGATCAGCTCCGGCTCGGCGGCGATGTGCGCGAGGATGCGCAGCTCGATCTGGCTGTAGTCGGCAACCAGCAGCGCCTGGCCCGGACCGGCGACGAAGGCGCGCCGGATGCGCTGGCCCAGCTCGGTGCGCACCGGGATGTTCTGCAGGTTGGGGTTGACCGAGGACAACCGGCCGGTGGCCGCCACCGCCTGCTGGAAGCGCGTGTGCAGGCGCCGGTCCTCGCCCACCATCGCCGGCAGCGCGTCGACGTAAGTGCTCTTGAGCTTCGACAGCTCGCGGTAGCGCAGCAGCAGCTGGGCGATCGGGTAGCCGCCGGCCGCCAGCTCCTCGAGCGTCTCGGCGCCGGTCGAGTAGCTGCGGGTCTTCTGGGTGCGCTTGCCGGCAGGCAGGCCCATGCGCTCGAAGAGCACGACCCCCAGCTGCTGCGGCGAGTTGAGGTTGAAGCGCTCGCCGGCCAGGCGCCAGATCTCCTCCTCGAGCTGCCGCAGCTCCTGCCCCAGCTCGACCGACATGGCGCCCAGGTACTCGGCGTCGAGCAGGATACCCGTCTCCTCCATGCCGAGGAGCACCGGCAGCAGGGGTATCTCGATATCGCGGTAGATGCGGGCCAGGGACCCGGCCGTCGCGGCCGCGAGATCCTCGCGCATGGCGGCGACCAGGCGTTGCGCGAGCATCACGCGCTCGGCAGCGTAGGCCAGCAGCCGCTGATCTCCCGGTTCGGGCGCCTGGCCCTTGTCCCAGCCCGCCTCCTTCGCCGACAACGGCTTGACGTTGAAGCGCTCGAGCGCCAGGTCTTCGACGCTGTGGCCGTGCACCGTCGGCTTGAGCAGGTACGACACCAGCATGGCGTCGAACAGCTCGGCGCCGCACAGCGCGCCGTCCGGACACAGGCGCAGCACCTCCTTGAGGTTGTGACCCGCCAGGCGCACCCCGGCCCCGGCGATCCAGGCGCCCAGGGAGGCGGCGGCCGCCGCGCGCATGCCGGGCCGGCGGAAGTCGGCGAGCAGCGCCGGCCCGTCGGCCGCCGCCAGCGCCAGGCCGACGGCGGGCGCCTCTCCCAGGACCGCCACGACGAGCTCGCCGGCCGGCACCGTGCCGGCGGCGGCAGCCGCCAGGCCCGCCGCCGCGGCTTCCCATTCCTGGGGCGTGAGGGCCTCGCGCGCCGCGGGGAGCTGACTGCCCGCGCCCTCGCCGCTTCCGGGCTCGCCGGCGCCGGCGCCGCCCGGACCGCCCGGGCCGCCGATCGCCAGCTGCGATGCCGGCGCCGGCGTCAGCTCCTCGACCAGCGAGAAGAACTCGAGCTCGCCGAAGAGGCGGCGCAGCGCCGCGGTGTCCGGCGGGTCGCGCCGCAGCGCCGCCGGGTCGAAGGGGATGGCCAGGTTGGTGTGGATGGTCGACAGCTCCTTCGACAGGCGGGCCTGCTCGGCGTGCTGCTGCAGCCCCTCGCGATAGCTCTTGCGCGCCACTTCGCCGGCGCGGGCCAGCAGCTCCTCGAGCGAGCCGAACTCCTGGATCAGGGACTTCGCCCCCTTGTCGCCGATCCCCGGCACGCCCGGGATGTTGTCGATCGAGTCGCCCATCAACGCCAGCACGTCGGTGACCTTGGCAGGCGGCACGCCGAAGTCCTCGGTCACCTCGTTCGGTCCGTAGAGCTTGGAACGGCCGGTGTGGTACAGCGAGACGTGCGGCTCGACGAGCTGCATCAGGTCCTTGTCCGCGGAAACCAGGATGACGTCGTAGCCGGCTTCGGCGGCGCGGCAGGCGAGGCTACCCAGGACGTCGTCGGCCTCGTACCCCGCCAGCTCGAGGATCGGGATGCGGTACGCCTCGATCACCCGGCGAATCCACGGCATCTGGCTCGCAAGGTCCTCGGGCATCGGCGCGCGGTTGGCCTTGTACGCCTCGAAACGCTCGCTGCGGAAGGTCTTGCCGGTCTCCAGGGCGACCCCGATCAGCTCCGGCTGCTCCTCGCGCAGCAGCTTGCGCAGCATGGTGATGAAGCCGTAGATGGCGTTGGTCGGCTCGCCCTTCGAGTTGGAGAGGTTGCGGATGGCGAAGAACGCCCGGAAGATGTTGGAGTAGCCGTCGATCAGGAACAACCGGTGCCGGCGGGGCTCGGCGGCGGCGTCAGCTGGCAGGGGCGTCGTGGCCATAGGCGTCGGATTGTACCGCCGGGCGGCCGCGCCGCTGGCACGAGCCTGGCACGGCTGTGCGCTCATCCGTCGAGCGCTGCGTGACGACGGCAAGGGAGGGCCGCTGACCGATGTCACTCCTGGCTTGGATCGGCCTCGGATTGATCGCGGGGCTCATCGCCAAGGCGCTGGTGCCCGGCCGCGATCCGGGCGGTTGCATCATCACCATCCTGATCGGCATCGCCGGCGCCCTGCTCGGCGGCTGGCTGTCGACGCTGCTCGGTTTCGGCGGGCTCGCCGGCGGCCTGGACCTGCGCAACCTGGTCATCGCCGTCCTCGGCGCGATCGTGCTGCTGGTGCTGTGGCGCCTGCTGCACGGCCGGAGGGCCTGACCGGCGGAAGCGGCCTGGACGGCGGGAGCGACCCGGACAGCGGGAACGACCCGGACGGCGGGAACGACCCGGACGGCGGGAACGACCCGGACGGCGGGAACGAACCGGACGGCAGGAACGACCCGGAGGGCAGGAACGAACGACCCGGACAGCAGGAGCGACGGAAGCGGCGGGATCAACGCGGACGGCGGGCCTGGGCCAGCAGGTGGCCGGCTTCCGGCAGGATGAGCGATTCGAGCGCCAGCGCAACCGCCTTGGGCGAGCCCGGGAGCAGGAACACGGCGCGGTCCCGCACCAGGCCGGCGGCGGCCCGGCTGAGCATCGCGGCCGCGCCCACCTGCTGGTAGGAGAGCATCCGGAACAGCTCGCCGAAACCTTCGACCGGGCGGTCGAAGAGCGGCGTCACCGCTTCGACCGTGAGGTCGCGCGGCGATAGCCCGGTGCCGCCGGTCGCCACCACCACGTCGAGCCCCGGCTGCTCGAGCAGGCGCCACACCGCCGCCCGGATCGCCGCCACGTCGTCGGCCACCAGGATAGACTCGACCACTCGGTGACCGGCCGCGGCCACGCCTTCACGCAACAGCCGCCCGCTGACGTCGTCAGCCCGGGCGCGCGAGTCGCTGACCGTGATCAGGCCGAAACCCAGCGCCCCGGGCGCGTAGGCCCGGTGCTCCTCGACGCTCATGGTGCCAATTTAGCACGTGGCGGGCGGGACACGCCCAGCGCGGGCATGGGCTGCCGGCCGGTTTATTAGGCGAGTGTCCGGTTTTGGGACGACTGCTTCCCGGAAGCGGACGCCCGCGACTTCGGCCGGCCCCGGAATGGCGACTGGAAGCACTTTGTTTTTATGAACATACGCACGCCGTGAAACCGTGGCACACGACCTGCGTAGAGACAGAAGCGAGAGGGAGCTCCACCATGGATATCGTTCGCACAGGACAAGCCCAAAAACGCCGACGGCGCAACGCCCTGGTCGCGGCCAGCGCACTGGTGGCCATCGCGCTGATCACCCTCGGCCTGTCTCGACTGAAACCCGCCGCGCCCACCGTGGAGCGCCAGACGGTCTGGATCGACACCGTCCAGCGCGGGTCGATGCTGCGCCAGGTGCGCGGCTCCGGCACCCTGGTGCCCATCGATTCGGCCGTGCGCTTCATCTCGGCCCAGGTGGAAGGGCGCATCGAAGCCATCCCCAACCTGCCCGGCGTCACCGTGAAGCCTGAAAGCCTGCTGGTCGAGATGAGCAACCCCGAAGTCCAGCAGAACGCTGCCGAGGCGTTTGCGCAGCTCAAGGCGGCGCAGGCGGACGCCGACAACCTGCGCGCCCAGCTCGCCACGTCCCTGCTCAACCAGCAGTCGGTCGTGACCACGGCGCTTTCGAACAGCGCTCAGGCGGACCTCCAGGCCGAGGCCAACAAGAAGCTGTCCGGCGACGGCCTGATCCCTGAAATCACCTTGAAGCTCTCCCTGCTCCGGGCCGAAGAGCTGCACAAGACGGTGAACATCGAGCAGGACAAGTACAAGAAGGCCGAGGCCTCGGTCCAGGCGCAGAACGCGGCGCAGGAGTCGCGGGTCGAGAACCTCTCGGCCGTTTACGAGCTGCGCAAGCACCAGGTCGACTCGCTGACCGTCAAGGCCGGTCTCGCCGGCGTGCTTCAGGAGGTCCCGGTGCAGGTGGGCCAGCGGGTCACCGCCGGCACCACCCTCGCCCGCGTCGCTCGTCCCGACCAGCTGAAGGCGCAGCTGCGCATCCCGGAGACCCAGGCCAAGGACGTGCGCGTCGGCCAGCGGGCCGCGGTCGATACCCGCAACGGCATCGCGGCCGGCACGGTTTCGCGCGTCGCCCCCTCGGTGCAGGACGGCACGGTGCTGGTCGACGTGGCGCTGCAGGGGCCGCTGCCGCAGGGCGCGCGGACCGACCTGTCGGTGGACGGCACCATCGAGATCGAGCGGCTCGAAAACGTGCTCTACGTGGGCCGCCCGGCGTACGGCCAGGCCCAAAGCAAAGTCGAGATGTTCCGCTTGAGTCAGGACGGCAAGGAAGCGGTCCGCGTGCCGGTGATGCTCGGACGCAGCTCCGTGAACACCATCGAGATCGTGAGCGGGCTCAAGCCCGGCGACCAGGTCATCCTGTCCGACACCTCGGCCCAGGACGGCTTCCCAGTCATCGACCTTAAGTAACTCGCGGCGACGCTCGACCCGCGGCGGTCAGAGCTGACAACAACACCGCGTATCTCTAGGAGAGGATTGATGAACGCATCCACCGAGGCATTGATCCAGCTCGAAGGGGTCACCAAGGTCTTTCTGACCGACGAGGTCGAGACGCACGCCCTGTCCGGCATCCATCTCGAGATCCGCAACGGCGAGTACGTGTCCATCGCCGGCCCGTCGGGCTGCGGCAAGACCACACTGCTGTCGATCCTCGGTCTGCTCGACACGCCGTCCGAGGGCAGGTACCGGCTCAACGCCAAGCAGGTGGCCGACCTGTCGTTCTCGGATCGCGCTCGCATCCGGAACCAGGAGATCGGCTTCATCTTCCAGGCGTTCAACCTGATCGGCGATCTCACCGTCTACGAGAACGTCGAGCTGCCGCTGACCTACCGCGGCATGGCCGCCAAGGAGCGCAAGGAGCGCGTTCAGGAAGCCTTGGAGCGGGTCGGGATGTCTCACCGGATGAAGCACTATCCGTCGCAGCTCTCCGGCGGCCAGCAGCAGCGCGTGGCGGTCGCCCGCGCGGTGGTCGGCAAGCCGTCGATCCTGCTCGCCGACGAGCCCACCGGCAACCTCGATTCCCGCAACAGCGAAGCGGTCATGGACCTGCTGGCGGAGCTGCACAAGGAAGGCGCCACGATCTGCATGGTGACGCACGATCCGCGCTTCGCGCGCTACGCCGATCGCACCATCCACCTGTTCGACGGCCGGGTCGTCGAGGAGGAGCAGGGGCCGCAGCGGCAGGTCGAGGAGAAGGAGCTCGCCGAGCGCGGCTTCGTGGTCTAGCCTCCGTGGCACCCCCCCGGCCGCGGGGGCACCGGAGCCCCGGGACGGCGACCGGCAAGGCTCGGCGAGGGTGTCGCCGAGATCGAGGATCCTTGCCTCGCCTCTTCGAGTCGCAGTCCCGGGGCTCCGGTGCCCTCGGGCCTCCTCCTCTCCGGCGATCGATCTTTTTCGGCCACCGCCAGCCGTGCGGGGCAATTTCGGTAAAGTGTGGGCATGAGCGCGGCTCAGCCTGTCCGGCCTCGGGCCCTGGTGGCCGACGATCAGCGGCAGGTGCGCGAGGCCTTGCGCCTGCTGCTCAAGGCCGAGGGTTTCGAGGCGGTGCTGGCTTCCTCGCCCGTCGAGGTGATCGAGGCGGCCGCCAGCCGTGAGCTCGACGTTGCGCTGATCGACCTCAATTACTCCCGCGACACCACCTCCGGCCAGGAGGGCCTCAACCTCCTGGCCCGCCTGCGCGAGATCGACGCCACCTTGCCTGTCGTCGTGATGACCGCCTGGGCGAGCGTCGACCTGGCGGTGGCCGCGATGCGCCAGGGGGCCCGGGACTTCATCGAGAAACCCTGGGAGAACCAGCGCCTGCTCTCGGTGCTGCGCACCCAGGTCGAGCTGGCGCGCGCCCTGCGGCGCGGCGACCGTCTGGAAGCCGAGAACCGGATGCTGCGCGACGGCGATTCCGGGCCGGGAGGCTCCTCCCGCCCCGGCCAGCGCCAGCTGCCGATCGCCGAGTCGGCGGAGATGCGCCAGGTGCTCGAGGTGGTCGGGCGGGTCGGCCCTTCGGAGGCCAACGTGCTGATCACCGGCGAGAACGGCACCGGCAAGGGCCTGGTGGCGCGGACGCTGCACGCGGTCTCGCCGCGGGCCGGCAGGCCGCTGGTGACCGTCAACACCGGCGGGCTCTCGGAGTCGGTCTTCGAGAGCGAGCTGTTCGGCCACGTCCGCGGCGCCTTCACCGATGCCAAGGAGGACCGCGTCGGGCGCTTCGAGCTCGCCGACGGCGGCACCGTCTTCTTGGACGAGATCGCCAACATCTCGCTCGGGCAGCAGGCCCGGTTGCTGCGTGTCCTCGAGACCGGCGAGTTCGAGCGCCTGGGTTCCTCGCGCACCCGCTCGGCGGACGTGCGCCTGCTGTCGGCGACCAACGCCGACCTGCGCCAGGAGGTGGCCGCCGGGCGCTTCCGCCAGGACCTGCTGTTCCGGCTGAACACCGTCGAGATCCACGTGCCGCCGCTGCGCTCGCGGCGCGCCGACATCATGCCGCTCGCCGAGCACTTCCTCGTCCAGCACGCAGGCCGCTACCGCAAGCGCTTCCGGACCTTCGCCGACGACGCCGTCGCCGCGCTGCTCGCCCATCACTGGCCGGGCAACGTGCGCGAGCTCGACCATGCGGTCGAGCGCGGCGTGCTGATGGCGGCGGGCGAGCGCCTGCGCGCCGCGGACCTCGGCCTCCATCATGGAGCCGGCGTGGGCGGCACCGAGCCCGCCGGTCCGGCGCCGCTCGACGAGCTGCCGCTCGAGGACGTCGAGAGGCTGTTGATCGAGAAGGCGCTGGCGCGCTACGGCGGCAGCGTCACCCAGGCGGCGCACGCCCTCGGCCTGTCGCGCAGCGCGCTCTACCGCCGGCTCGGCAAACACGGCCTCTGATGGTCGAGGAGCCCAACGCGCCGGCAAGGGAACGGCGGGCGGGCAGCTTCGAGACCCGCGTCCTGCTGCTCGCCCTGGCCGTCGGTTTGCCGGCGACGTTGCTCGCCCTGGTGCTGCTGTGGCTGGCCCCCTACTCCGCCGCCGTCCGCTGGACGCTGGGCGCGTTCCTGATCATCGCCTGGTGGGTGCTCGCTTCGACCTTGCAGGGGCGGGTCGTGCGGCCGCTGCAAACGCTTGCCAACCTGCTCTCGGCGGTGCGCGAGGGCGATTTCTCGCTGCGCGCGCGTCCGGCGCCGTCGCTCGACGCCCTGGGGCAGGTCTTCGAGGAGGTCAATGCCATCGGCGCCACCCTGCGCGAGCAGCGGCTGGGCGAGGTGGAGGCGACGGCCCTGCTCCACCGCGTCATCGAGGAGGTCGGGGTGGCGATCTTCGCCTTCGACGACCGAGACCGCCTGCAGCTCGTCAACCGTGCCGGCGAGCGGCTGCTGGCGGCGCCCGCCGAGCGGTTGCAGGGGCGCTCGGCGGCCGCGCTCGACCTCGCCGCCTTTCTTGCCGGCGAGGAAGCGCGCACCCTGGACCACACCTTCCCCGGCGGCCCCGGGCGCTGGGACGTGCGCCGCAGCCGCTTCCGCGAGCGCGGTCTGCCCCACCGGCTGCTGGTCATCTCCGACGTCTCTCGCACCCTGCGCGAGGAGGAGCGCCAGGCCTGGAAGCGCCTGATCCGGGTGCTGGGGCACGAGCTCAACAACTCCCTGGCGCCGATCCGGTCGATGGCCGCCACCCTGTCGTCGCTGCTCGACCGCGAGGAGCCGCCTGCCGACTGGCGGGAGGACATGGAGCGAGGGCTCGACATCATCGCCGACCGCTCGGACTCGCTCCTCCGCTTCATGGCCGCCTACGCCCGCCTGGCGCGCCTGCCGCCGCCGCGCCTGGCGCCGATCGAGGTCGCGAGCCTCATCCGCCGCGTCGCCGCACTGGAGAACCGCTTGCCGGTTTTCGTCGAAAAGGGCGCCCAGGTCATGGTCGAGGGCGATGCCGACCAGCTCGAGCAGCTGCTGATCAATCTCGTCCGCAATGCCACCGATGCTGCCCTCCTGACCCGGGGGGGGGTCGGCATAGGGTGGCGGGTGGACGGCAGCTTCCTCGAGGTCAAGGTGGAGGACGAGGGCCCGGGCATCGCCAGCCGGGAGAACCTCTTCGTGCCCTTCTACACCACCAAGCCAAACGGTACGGGCATAGGTCTGGCACTTTCCAGGCAGATCGCCGAAGCTCACGGCGGCGCCCTCACTCTCGACAACCGAACCCCGCCGCCGGGGTGCGCAGCAAGGCTGCGGCTGCCGCTGAAAGCGGCGGCCGGTGCCCTGGCGGCGCCAGACTGAAAATCAGGGCGCCCCGCTCGGTCGCTGTGCGATTGACCTGGTCGCGTCGGGCGCCATGCTGGCGGATGCTCGGCGCCCACGTGGTGACCGGGTGAGCTACCCGCTGCAGCCACCTGGCGCTGACCCGGTGGTGGGGGACAGCGTGTTTCGATCTGCGACCCAGGTCCGGAGTAAAGCCCCTATGGGCCGCTCTTGGGCGCTTCTGGCCCGATAGAATAGACTTAAGCTCATGCCGAACGCGAAGCAAGAGGTGTTCAAGCTGCTGAAGACCCTCCCCGAGGAAGCATCGCTGGAGGACATTCAGTATCATCTCTACGTTCTCCAGTGCATTGGGCGGGGCCGGCAGGATGTCGAAGCAGGGCGAACGCTGCCACAGGATGAGGCTGAGCGGCGAATGGCCCGATGGCTCGAAAAGTAATCTGGACCGAGACCGCCTGGCGCGATCTCGAGCGTTCCGCCGATTACATCGCAGAGGACTCCCCGGGCTACGCCGCCGCCTTCGTGCTGCGCATTCGCGAGAGCGCGCGGTCGCTCGACGAGCTCACCCTCCGGGGTCGGGCGGTGCCCGAGCTCGGTGAGCCGGACGTGCGCGAGCTTCTTGTCGGGAACTACCGTCTCATCTACGAGGTTCACGAAAAGGCCGTCTACATCCTCGGCCTGATTCATGGCGCCCGGGACCTCGCGGCTCTTTGGCGAATCGAAGGTCGGTCTCAAACGGACAAGCCCTCCTAGCTCGACGGCCGCCCGGGTGCTCGGACCGGGAGCAGGGGACCGCGGTCCTCTGCCCGCGGGATGCATGTCGCCGCTGGGAATGCAGGAGAGAGGTTCACCTCACCTCGGGGGCTGAGGGCATCGCCCCCAGCCCCCGAGGCAAGGAGAACCAGACGGTCTACTGTTCAGCGAAAGGGCGGCCCCGGACTGGCTGCCCCTTGCGGCCTCAGGCCGTGGTGCACGGTCCGCAGGTGCCGTTGCAGGAACGGATGCAGCTGGGGGCGCCACTGACGCCGCCGCCACCTGGCACCCACGCGAGGTTCAATATCTGCAGGGTCTCGACGGTGAGCTTGAGCTTCCGAGCGGGCTTCTTCATCTCTGGCACTCCTTTTGAGCAGGTATGTGACACGGCGCTGCCGTCAGCACAGCCTAGGCGAACGCTCTCCTCAGTACATAGTGCCGGTGGCTGGTGAAAGGCAGCCCTGCGCACGGCCGGCGGGAAACCCGAACCAGCGCGCTCGCGCTGCGATCCACTGGTCCCGCTAGCGCGGCCGCGCGGTGGGGTTGCCGCGGCCGGCCCGGGGCGCCTCCACGCCCCAGCGGAGCCGGTCGACCCCCCCGGCGGCGGCGGCCGCCACCACGGCGGTGATGCGGTCACCTGCCCGCAGCACGGTGTCACGCGACGGGACCTCCTCGCGGCCGTCGCGCTCGACCATGACCAGCAGGCAGCCGGAAGGCAGCCCGAGGTCGGCCACCCGCCCGCCGTCGAAGGGTGCGCCCGCGTCCACCCTGAGCTCGACGAGGGTCGTCTCGCCAGGTGCCGCCAGCTCCTGGCCGCGCATCAGGTCGCGCTCGAGCAGCGCCTCGTAGATCGGCCGGTCGCGCAGCAGGTCGGCGAGCGCGTAGGCGGTGAAACAGGCGGCGATGAGCGGCAGCATCAGCGAGTATTGCTCGGTCATCTCGAGCAACAGCACGATGCCGGTGAGCGGCGCCCGCACGATGGCGGCAAAGAGCGCCGCCATGCCGACGACGGCGAAGGCGGTATGAAAGCCGGCGGTGGCCGGGAAGAGAGGCTGACCGAGAATGGCGACCAGCAGGCCGGCCTGGGCGCCGATGACCAGCAGCGGCGCGAAGATCCCCCCGGCGGTGCCGCAGCCATAGCTCAGCATGGTCATGGCGAAGCGCAGCGCGAGCAGAGCGGCGAGCGCTCCCAAGGCCACCCTGCCGGCGAGGGTCTCCTCGACCAGCGGCGCGCCGCCTCCGAGCGCCGCCGGCACGAACCAGCCGACCACGGCGAGGGCGGCGCCCACCAGGGCGGCGGGCAGCCCGAGCGGCCACGCCGCGGAGCGCTCGAAGAGGCGGAGGCTGGCGAGCAGCGCGCGGTTGAAGGCGACTCCCAGGAGACCGGCGAACAGCCCGAGCGCCAGGAACAGTGGCAGGCTCGAGAGCGGCGGCACCGGCGGACTGGCGACATGAAACACCGGCGACTGCCCCAGCAGCAGCCGCTCCACCACGTCGGCCGTGACGGAGGCGACGAAGGCGCCGGTCAAGGCGCCTGGAGCGAAGTCTCGGCGCAGTTCCTCCAGCACGAAGATGACTCCGGCGAGCGGGGCGTTGAAGGCGGCGGCGAGGCCGGCGCCGGCGCCGGCGGCGATCAGGGTGTGGCGCTCCCGCGCGTTGCCGCGCAGCAGCTGGCTGACCATCTGGCCGAGGGCGCCGCCCATCTGCACGGTCGGGCCCTCGCGGCCCAGGGCCAAGCCGCTGCCGATACCCAGGAGGCCGCTGGCGAACTTGACCAGGAGCACCCGCCGCCACTTCATGCCGCGAAGGCGGTGCAGCACCGCCTTGAGGTGCGGGATGCCGCTGCCCGCGGTCTCCGGCGCGAAGCGACGGACCAGCCAGAGGGCAGCCCCGGCGCCGCCGCCGCAGAGGGCCGCCGCGAGCGGCAGGCCCCGCCAGGCCGGCAGCGTGTGCGCGAACTGGAAGAACCCGCTGCGGAGCCGCTCGGCGGCGTCTAGGGCGAGTCGGAACGCGGAGGCGGTGAGGCCGGCGAGGATGCCAACCAGCAGGGCGCGCGGCACCACCCGGCGGCGGCGCTCCTGGCGGCGGGCGAAGTCGCGGAGCTCGCGGGTGACGTCGCCGTGGGTGATGCCGTCGGGGGAAGGCTGCGGCCCAGCGGCGAACAGCGACGGAATGCGGAGTGACCAACGGCCGCGGCGCACGCGCCCATGGTACCGCAGCTACTTCGGCCGGCCGGGCGTTGGCCACCTGCTTGGACGGTCCGACGCAACCACGCCCACAACCGAGGAGACCGCCGGCCCAGGTATGATCCCGGGGGGCGCCCGAAGCCTTGGCGACCGCGGGAGAGCTCGCGATGAGAAAGGTGATCCTCTTCGTCCAGGTTTCCCTCGACGGCTTCTTCGAGGGACCGAAGAAGGAGATCGACTGGCACAGGGTCGATGACGAGCTCTTCTCCCACGTCGTCGAGGAGCTCAAGGCGATGGGAGCCTTCCTGAGCGGACGGGTCTCCTACGAGCTCATGGCCGGATACTGGCCGACCGCCGACGCCGACCCCGGGAGCACTCCTTCCGAGAAGGAGTTCGCCCGGATCTGGCGGGACATGCCCAAGGTGGTCTATTCGAAGACCCTCACCTCGGCGGGGTGGAACACCACGATCGCCCGCGACGTGGTGCGGGGAGAGGTCGAGGAGCTCAAGCTCCGGGCCCGTGGGGATCTCGTGGTCGGGGGAGGGGACCTGGGCGCGGCCTTCATGGGCCACGACCTGATCGACGAGTACCGGATCTACGTCCACCCGATCCAGATCGGGGAGGGAAAGCGCCTTTTTCCCCCTTCGCAGGAGAAGGTCCTGCTCCGCCTCGCCGAGACCCGAGCTTTCGGGAACGGGGTCGTCCTTCTCCGGTACGAACGACTCCGGCCCAGCGGTGGGAGCTAGCGGGAAGACCGTCGCCGGTCCCTCCTTCCGCACCGCCAGCCGACCCAGGCCCTATTCGTGGATGATGCTGCAAGGAACGACAGCGTCGGTGCCGCTGTACGAGCCCGTCCAGTTGGAGCCGCCGCCGCCCCGAGCTCCACCGGTCACGTACTGTTTGAAACCTTCAGGCGTCCCGGCGTGATCAGAATTGGCGTAGGGGTTCGACGGGTCGCCGTCCACGGGCTTGACGCCGAGCGTAGCGTCGTCGGTCGAGAACTGCGTGTAAGCGGCTGCGGCCCATTGCCACTCCACGGTCAGCCCTTGCGTGCTCGAGGCGAAGGTTCCCGACCAGGTGACGGGACTGATGCCGCCCGGAAGACCGCCCGCCGGAACCTGGAAGGACAGACCGTCGAGGAAGACGTTCTTCGAGAAGCTCGATGGCACGACGGTGGTCCAGGCCACGCCGTCGAAGGTGGTCGACGCTTCGGTGGCGGTTGACGAGAAGGTGAGCGAGCTGTCAGGCACGTTCAGCTGGTAGGTCGTGTCACCGGCAGTGAAGCTGATCGTCGAGCCTGTGAAGTCGATGGTGGTCGTGGAGCTGACGTCGATACCCTTGACTTTGAGGACAGCGTTGAACCAGACGAAGTTCCCGCCGGCGACGGGAGTGCCGTTGAAGTTGGAGCCGTTCGCCGAGGTGCACGAATCCGCGCCGGCCGCCGAAGCGACGAGCGGCAGGAGCGCCGCCACGCACAGGGCAGTCAACAAGCGGTGTCCGGGGAGCCGGCAATACCGGGCAAGAGAGATGGAATCTACGCACGGCGATCGCATCGCTTTCTCCTCTCCCGAGTTGGCAGGGTACTCGGTGAGTATCAACCGCCGCGTCGGGCATGTCAAGTCCGGAGCTGGGGCGAAGCGCCGGCGCGGCGATCAGGCGACGCCGGCACGGCGCCGGTGCGGTTTGGGCGCCGGCACGGCGCCGGTGCGGTTTGGGCGCCGGCCCCGGCCCCGCTACTCGGCGGCCTTGGCCGCCAGGGTTTCGACGGCGGCGATGTTGGCCAGCAGCTCCGGCGGCAGGCTGTGCCGCTGCTGCAAATAGGCGGGACTGTTGTAGGTGACCCAGACCTTTCCCGTTGCGTCCTCCCAGATGAGGATCTTCAAGGGAAGATCGAGGGCGCTGCTCGGCGACGCCAGCATCAGGGGCGTGCCGGCCTTGGGGTTGCCGAAGATCAACAGCTTGGTGGGGCGCATGGGTATGCCACCTTCTCCGCTTCTCCACTGTGATCGATCAGCGCAAAGATGGTGACACCCTTGGCCTCGAGAATGCCCCTCAGCCTGGCCAACGTCTGGTCCACGGAATGACTGCTGGGTTTGCTGACGAGCCCATCGCCGGCTGTCGACGCCATGACCGCCTCCTCGCTCTTCCCGGAACCGGAGAGGAAAGAGCCCTGGACGAAAACCAGGTTGATCGCCAGCGCCAGCCCCAGGATCACCAGCAACAACGCGATCCCGACGGCCCAGGTCGGTCTGCGCGGCAGCATCGGCTGGCCGCGCTCCAGCTCGCGGAGCTGGCGGACATAATTCTGCGTGGAATGCACGACGGCAACGATGCCAACGAAAATGAGCGCGGTTCCGAACCACGCCGAGATTCCTGACGACGGTGGCGCGGCAGCGTGCAGGCTGATGCGAAGCCCCTGCAGAAAGAGGCCGAAGCGCGCCACGACGAAACCGAATCCCATCATTGCGATGCCGGAACGCAGCCACGCCAGGAAGGTCCGCTCGGCGGCGAGACGATCACGGCGATCAGCGCTTTGCTCGGTTTCCACCGGCATATTCATCTTGCCGCCCCACGCCTCCCGCCGCGGCATCGTACCTACTGGCTTGACGCCCCGCCCGCAACGCCTCCCGGCACCGATTCCGATGGGCGATCGATTGCCGCAGGCTGCTATTGAGAGCTTAAAACCTGGGCGCGCCCGCGGCTCGGCTCATTTGAGCTCCGCCAGCATCTGGCGGGCGTTCTGCGCTTCCGGGTCGTTCGGCGCCAGCTTGAGGAAGGCCTCGAGGTGCTCCTTGGCGCGCGCCAGGTCGCCGACGTTGGTGTAGCAGAGCCCCAGCATGTAGTGCGCCCGGGCGTTGTTGGGATCGCCCTGGAGCACGCCCTCGAAGACCTTGGTGGCTTCCGGGACGCGGTTGCCGTTGTAGAGCTCGATGCCGTGATTGAGGGGATTGCCGACCTCCCCCTTGGCGTTGTCCATGGCCGCCTTGGCCTCGCGGGCGCGCGGGTCCTTGAGCTCGGTCAGCACCTTGTAGCGCAGCTGCAGGGCCGACAGGCTCTGCGGCGCTGCCGCCACCCACCGGTCGGCCACGTCGAGCGCGGCGCGGTAGTCCTGCTTCGAGAGATAGATGTTGGCGAGCGCCCCATAGGCAGGCTCGAGCGTGCGGTCCACCTCGATCGCGCGCTTGAGCTCGGCGGCGGCCTGGTCCACCTGCTTCCCCTTCAACGCGTCGGCGGCCTCGTTGTAGAGGCTCACCGCCACGTCGCGGGCCAGCTCCGGCCCCGGATGACTGGCGGCCAGCTCGTCGAGCGCCTGGGCGGCCCGCGCCTTGTCGCCCATCGCCTTGAGCGCCTGGTAACGGTCGATCATCACCCGCGGCTTGCCGGGCTCGAGCGCCAGGGCGCGATCGGCGGCGGCGAGCGCGTCGGCGGGCCGTTTCAGCTCGAGGTAGACGCCGGCCAGGATGGCGTGGGCCGCCGCCAGCTTCGGATCGAGCGTCGCCGCCTGCTCGAACTTCGCCGCGGCGGTTGCGAGGTCCTTGGCCTTGAGCGCCACGACCCCCTCGTTGTAGGCGACGACGGCGTCGTGCTTGGCCTTGGCCTCCGCGGCGTTGGCCGGCGGCGTGGACGACGGGGCCGCGCCGGGCGCGGCGGGTGCGCCTGGTGCCGCGGCCGTGCCGGGAGGGGCGCCGGCGGCACCGCCGGTGCCCGCCGTCGTCCCGGACGCGCCGGACGCGGCCGGCGCCCCGGCCGCGGCGCCGGTCGCGGGCTGCAGGGTATAGGTCTCCTTGAGCGTGTCCTCGATCTTCAGCTTGAGCGGTTGCTCGAGGGTGATGAACCCGGTTTTTTCGAGATGCAGCGTGTACTGGCGCTGCGCATCCAGGATGATGGCGCTGAACTGGCCGCGCGCGTCGGTGGACTTCTCCAGCCGGTAGCTGGCCATGTCCGGGCTGGTGACGACGACCTTGACGCCCGCGACCGGGGCGCCTGAAGGATCGACGACGGTGCCAAGGACTCGGCCCTGGCCGATGGCGAAAACAGCGCCGGCAATGGCGGGCAGCAGGAGCAACGCACAGGCCAGCACGCGGGCGAAAACTTTCATGGGCGGAAGCCTCCTCGAAAAAAAGCACAGCTGGCACCGGAGACATGGAGCGCCGGTCCCACCTCTCGGGCAGGCGTGCATGTCTCGTGCCGCGATCGGATCGGGTCGGCGCCCCGGCGTCCCGGCGCCCGCGAACGACAGCTGCGATGCACTGCCGCAGGGCGCCGACACTTCCTACGGGTCGTCGGCGCCGCACCGCCGCGGGACGCCGGCCGGAACCGCGACAGTGTAGCCGAGCCCGGCTGCCGACTGTCACCCCTCTGCCACGGCGGTGCCGCACACCGCTCCTAAGCTCAGCGGCAGCCATTCCAACCATTAGGCCGGCGACCCGCACGCAAATGAGAACTGCAAGCCATCGTCGCAGGGCGCCGACACTTCCCACGGGTCGGACATGACCATGAAACTAGCAGGCGACCTGGCGGAGTTCTCGCTTGCCGACCTCGTCCAGGTGGCCGGGGTCGCGGGACGGACCTGTTGCGTCCGGGTGCTGGCGGTCGACGGCAACGGCACCCTTTACCTGCAGGGCGGCGAGGTGGTGAGCGCCGTTTTCGAAGACCTGGGCGGCTTCGATGCCTTCGTCGCCCTGGTGGCCGCGCGCGCCGGCCATTTCCAGGTCGAGAACGGGGCGGTGCCCCAGCAGCGCAACCTGCAGGGCAACGTCCAGAAGCTCCTGCTGCAGGCCAACACCAGGATCGAGGGCGGCGACGTGCCCAAGGCAACCCGGCGCACGCTCGCGCCGCCGCCGGGAGCGCCCGCGATGTCCGCGACCACCGCCGGAGCATCGTCAGCGCCCAGGGAGGCAGGCGCCGGAGGGGGCCCGGCGCCCGGGCGGGCGGGTGCGGCCGGCGGCCGGCTGTGGATCGGCGTCGCCGCCGCCCTGCTGCTGCTCGCGGCGGTGAGCTGGCTGGCCTTTGCCCGGCACGACGTGGCGGCCGGAACCGGCAACACCCCGGGCGGCGGCGCCGCGGCGGCGCCGGCGCGCCCGGCGGTCGAGGCGACGCAGCTCAGCGGGCCGCGCGATGCGCCCCCTGCCCTGGTTTCGGGACCCCCGCCGGTGGCGCCCGACCCCAATGCCGCACTGAAGCCGACGATCGTCTGCCGGTTGCTGATCGGCGCCGACGGGAGCGTGGCGGACGCCAAGATCTACCGCTCCCGGCTCGACCTGGCGGCTTTCGAGGACGCGGCTCTCGACGCGGTGCGCAAGTACCGCTTCACTCCCGGCCGGCAGGCCGGCGCGCCGGTCCCGGTCTGGATCAACTGGCCCGTGACGTTCCGTTGACAGCCGGCGCTGCCGGCCCCTTGCTGGCCATCTGGAGGAGGGTACGCTCGATGCCCGTGCGCAGGAACCTCGCCGTTTTCATCACTCTCATCGCCCTGGCAGCCTGGCTCGGCAGCCCGGCGCCGTCGCCCGCCGCTGCCGCCACGCTGCAGGTCAAGGGCTCCGACACCATCGGCGGCAAGCTCGGCCAGGACTTCGCGCGCGACTTCTCGGCGCGCCACCCCGAGGTCGAGGTCAAGTGGGAGGCCCTGGGCTCCGGCACCGCCTTCGTCGGCCTGCTCGACGGCTCGGCGCAGCTCGGCGCCTCGTCGCGCGGCGTCAAGGAGAACGAGCTGGCGGAGGCCCGCAAGCTGGGGGTCGAGCTGCGCGAGTTCGTCATCGGCTACGACGGCATCGCGGTCATCGTCCACCCCGGCAACCCCGTCGCCGAGCTCACCATCGCCCAGCTCTCCGATCTCTTCACCGGCAAGATCCACAACTGGCGGGAGGTCGGCGGCCCGGACCTGGCGGTGCACCTGGTCTCGCGGCCCAGCTATTCCGGCACCTTCTCGTTCTTCCGCGACAAGGTGCTTCGCCGTGGCAACGACAAGGGCCCCGAGGACTATGCGGCCAGCGCCGAATTCATCGAGGAGAACGGCACCATCCTCGACAAGGTGGCGCGCGAGCCGGGGGCGATTTCCTATGTCGGCATCGGCTGGGTGACGCCGGCGGTCAAGACGCTCGGCGTCGCCGCGAAACCAGGGCAGCCGGCGGTCAAGGCCAGCGTCGCCACGGTGCGCACCGGCACCTATCCGATCTACCGGCCGCTGCTGATGTACAGCCGCGGCGAGCCGCACGGTCCGGCGCGCGAGATGCTGGCCTTCATCCTCTCGGGCGAAGGGCAGAAGATCGTGGCGAAGAACGACTTCGTGCCCGGCGACAGCCCGGTCGCGCTGCCGCCCGAAGGCCCCGCCGCGGCGGCCGCCCACGGCGCCGGCCTGGCCGCCGGGACAGGCGCCGGCAATGCCGCCGCCGGGGGCGCCAGCGCTTCGTCCAACCCGCCGCGGGTGGTGCGCGTGCAGTTCCCCAAGGGCAGCACCTTGACCGCCGCCGCCAAGGAGACGCTCGCCGGCGTGGCCGAGAACGCCAAGACGGGCGGCTATCGCCTGCTGGTGGTCGGCCATGCCGACGTCCGCGGCAGCAAGGCGGTCAACGCGCGCATGGCGCTGGCGCGGGCCAAGGCCGTGGCCGCCTACCTCGCGGACCTGGGAGTGCCGGACAGCGCCATCCAGGTTTCGGGACGGGGCGCCGACGAGCCGGTCGGCACCAACGAGAGCAGTGCCGGCCGCGGCGCCAACCGCCGGGTGGATATCACGCTGCTCGCCCCTGGCCGCGTCGGGGGGTGACCTGCGACAGGCGAATGAACCGAGCGGGGCACCAGGCACCGTCTGATAGCATCCGCTGGCGCTTAGCGTTTGGGAGGTGCCGGACATGCTGGCGGAGCGGATTGCGGAGATCGAGGCGGCGCTGGCGGCGGGCGGGCTCGACGGCTGGTTCTTTGCCTGCTTCCAGCACAACGATCCGATCGGGCTGGACCTGCTGGGCCTGGGAGATCCGAGCAAGCTGGTCACCCGGCGCTGCTACTACCTGGTGTCGCGGCACGGCGGTCCGCGCAAGCTGGTCCACGCCCTCGAGCCGGCGATGCTCGACCACCTGCCAGGCGACAAGGCCGTGTACCTCACCTGGCAGGAGCACCGCGACGCGCTGCGGCGGCTGGTTGCGGGCCACGGCCTCCTGGCGGCCCAGTACAGCCCGGGCAACGAGCTGCCGAGCATCTCGCGGCTCGACGCCGGCACCGCCGAGCTGCTGCGCGAAACGGGCGTCGAGCTGGTTTCGGCCGCCGACCTGGCGCAGCGCTTCGCCGCCGCCTGGACCGTCGAACAGCTCGCCGGGCACCGCCGCGCCGCCGCCCACCTGCACGCGATCGTGCACGATGCCTTCGGCCGCGTCGGCGCCGCCCTGGCGCGCGGCGACGAGATCGACGAATACACCGTGCAACGCGGCATCCTGGACGCTTTCGACCAGGCCGGGCTGTGGAGCGAGAGCGACCCGATCGTCGGCGTCAACGCCCATAGCGCCGACCCCCACTACCAGCCGAGCCACGCCAGCTCGTCGCCGATCCGGCGCGGCGATTTCCTGCTCATCGATCTGTGGGCCAAGGAGCGGCCGCCACAAAGCGTCTACGCCGACATTTGCTGGTGCGGGGTGTGCGCGCCGTCGCCCACCGATCGCCAGGCCGAGGTCTTCGGCCACGTCGCGGCGGCCCGCGACGCCGCCCTGCACCTGGTGCGCAGCCGCTACCCGCACCAGCCGATCCAGGGATTCGAGGTCGACGACGCCGCCCGCGAGGTGATCCGCAAGGCCGGTTACGGCGAGCGCTTCTTCCATCGCACCGGACACTCGATCGGCACCTCCGATCATGGCCAGGGCGCCAACATGGACAACCTCGAGACCCACGACAGCCGGCGCCTGCTGCCGATGACCTGCTTCTCGATCGAGCCCGGCATCTACCTGGCCGGCGACTTCGGAGTGCGCAGCGAAATCAACGTCGTGCTCGTCCCCGAGGGCATCGCCGGGAGCGCCGGTGCCGCCGACGCGGCCGCGGCGGCCGCGGGGGCCGCTGCGGAAGTCACCGGCGGCCCGCCGCAGCGCGAGCTGCTGCGCCTCCTGTGATCGCCCTTGTCCCACTCGGCCGCTCCAACACCTGCCCCCCCTGCCACCGTGCCGCAGCTCGCGCTCCGCGAGCACCGCCCGACCGACCCGCGCTGGCGCGGCGACCTGCTCGCGCCCAGCTCCCACGGCCGGCTGGTGCCCGAGGCGGTGCCGGCGAACGAGCCGGCAGCCGCAGAGCCACCATTGCCGGCGGCGGCGCCAAGCCCTCGACCGGAGCCGCGGGCGGCGCGGGGCGCCACGCCGGCCGGGCCCGCGGACGACCTCGCGGCCGAGCTCGCGCGCGAGGCGCTCGGCGACTTCGCGCCGGCCCTGCTGCTGCTCCCGGCGATCGAGCGCTCACGGGTGCGGGCCCTGCTCGCGTATGCCGGCACGCTGCTCGGCTGCGCCGGCGAGCACGGGATGGAGGGCGAACGCCTGGCGCGGATCGGCCGCTGGGAGGCGGACCTCGACCGCGCCCTGGGCGGCGAGGCCGGCGCGCCGCCGCCGATCTGCCTGCGCATGGCACGGGAGAACGCGCGGCGCCGGTGGCCGCTCGACGCTCTCGACGAGCTCGCCGCCTGCGCCCGCCAGCGCGTCCTGCGCCCGCGCCCGGCGACCGCCGCCGAGGCCGAGGCCGACGCGCGCAGCCTGGCGCGGGCGGCCGGCGGCGCGCTGCTCGAAGCCAGCCTCAACGCCGAGGTCAACGGCTTTGGCGGCGCGCTGATCCGCCTGCACGCCCTGCAGCACCTGGGCGCGGCGCTGGCGCGCGGGCGCTGCCCGCTGCCGGAGGACGAGGGACAGGGGGGCATGGACGCCGCCCTGGGCGAGGCCGTCCAGCGCGAGTGCGCCCGCCTGCGGCCGCGCCTGCTCCGCGCGCCCCGCGGCCTGATCGAGCTGCCGGCAGCCTACCGGCGGGCAGGCGTCTTTTCGCTGCTCGCCGGCCTGCGGCTGCTCTCGGAGATCGAGGAGGCAGGCGCCGGGGTGCTGGCCGCGCCCCCGCACCTCTCGCCGGCCACCCGCATCGGCCTGCTCGCCAGGGCGCGCTGGTTCGGCATGCGCTTCGGCCTGCCCTGAGCGCACTCTCCTGGAGAAACGCCCCCCTAGTAAGTGTCGCCGGGCTGAAGCGCCACGACCTCGCAGGCGACGCCCAGGTCCTCGAGCGCCTTGACCAGCTTTTGCGGCGTGCCGGTGAGCGCCGGGAAGGTCCCCCAATGGATCGGCACCACCTTGCGCACGTTGAGGTAGCGGCAGGCGCGAGCGGCTTGCTGCGGGTCCATGGTGTAGAAGTCGCCGATCGGCAGGAACGCGAGCTCGGGCCGGTAGAGCTCGGCGATCAGCTGCATGTCGGAGAACAGGGCGGTGTCGCCGGCGTGGTAGAACGTGAAGCCGCCGGCCAGCTTGACGATGAAGCCGGACGCGACGCCGCCGTAGACGTGCCGATCGCCGTCGAGCAGGCCGCTCGAGTGGTCGGCCCGCACCATCGTCACGGTGAGGCCGAGCAGCTCCTGGCTGCCGCCGAGATTCATGCCCGAGCAGTTCTCGATCCCCTTCGACTGCAGCCAGGTGCAGACCTCGTAGCACCCCACCACGTGGCGCGGGCGATGGCGCTTCGCCAGCTCCACGGCATCGGCCATGTGGTCGGAGTGCGCATGGGTGATCATCATCGCATCCATGCGGTCGAGACGCTTCAGCGGATCGGGGCAGGCCGGGTTGCCCATCACCCAGGGGTCGATGACGACGACCTCGCCGCCGGGCAGGTTGCAGCGGACGGTCGCATGGCCCAGCCAGGTGAAGCTTGGACGCGGGTGTTGATTGGTCATGTCATCCCCTCCCGATGTCATCCCGATTTCAGGCCGATGTCAGGCCATTGACAGGCCGATGCCAGGCGTCATCGCGCCATTCTACACGCCGCCCCGCCGCGGCCGGAGCATTGACGCAACCGGTGCGCCACCGCGATCCAGGTCCCGCCCGGGCCTGGCGTAAGATAGACCACCCCGCGGGGAGCGAGGACGGGAGCATGCGCGAACGAGCGGTTGAGGTCATCGTGGTGCCGTACGACGTCGAGCGTGACGACACGCCGTCGGCGCGCGGCGCCGGCCAGTTGCTGTCACGCGGCCTGCTGGCGGAGGTCGAGCGGCGCGGCCTGGACGTGCACGTCTCCGAGATCCCGGTACGCCGCCCGGCGGCCGGCAAGGCGGAGGTGGTGGCCGAGATCGGCCGCAACGTGGCGCGGGCGGTGGCGGTGGCGCACTCGCAGCGACGCTTCCCGCTGGTGCTGTCCGGCGGCTGCCTGGTGGCGGTCGGTGTGGTGACCGGGCTGCAGCGCACCGGGCGCGAGCTGTGGGTGGTGTGGATCGACGCTCATGGCGACTTCAACACCCCGGAGTCCACGCCCAGCGGCTACTGGGACGGCATGGCGCTGGCGGCGGTGTGCGGGCGCAGCCTGCCGGAGGTCTTCAAGCCGGTCGAGCTGCGCCCGATCCACTTCCGCAACGTCGTGCACCTTTCGGGCCGCTGCTTCGACCCGCCGGAGGTCGAGGACTTCGAGCGCCTGCACCTTTCGGTGGTCCCGCCCGCCGCGGTCGGCGCGGAAGAATGCCTGCGGCTGCTGGCCGAGGGGGCCGGAGGCACCACGGCCAACCGCGACCTCTACCTTCACATCGATCTCGACGGGCTCGATCCGGAGGATGCACCGGCGGTCAGCTACCCATGCCCCGGCGGGCCGCCGCTCGCCGCGGTGCTCGACTGCTTCGCGGCCCTGCAGCTGCCTGCCGCCATGACCCTGGCCACGGCCAGCTTCGCCAAGGCGAGCGAGGAGCAGGCCGCCCGCACCATCAACACGTGCAGGCGCCTCCTGGACGCCTTCCTGCTGAGGGATTGAAACGGCAAAGGCGGCCAGAGCCTGGCCGCCTCGCTCGCAGCGTCCGAATACCCACTCTTGCTGCTGCCGCCGGCCCGCCCCGCCACCGTGGCGGGGGTGGGAAACGAAGGACGACGGTCGGGGCGCCGGGCCGGGGCCCGGCGTTGGTCGTTTGGCCCTACACCTGGAACTGCTTGAAGAAGTTGTCCCGCAGCTTGGCGTTGAACGCGTGGTCGGTGAGCCTGTAGTAGATGGTCTGGGCATCGCGACGCGGCGCCACCAGCCCATACGCCTTGAGCTTGGCGAGGTGCTGCGACACCGCCGACACCGACACGCCGAGCATCTCGGCCAGGTCACACACGCACAGCTCCTTCATGTTCTCGAGCAGGTAGAGCAGCTTGAGGCGAGTCGAGTTGCCGGCGAGGTTCATCAACTCCGCCGCTTCCTCGATGTCCGGCGTGCCCTCTAGGTTCTGCCTGATCTGGGCCATTTCCTTCTGCGACATGTTGGGCGCTTCACCTTTCATGGTTTCCTCCAGCAGTTTCTGCGATCCTTATGGCATCCTGGCTCTACACCATGCCCGGTGTCGAGCCAAGCTCGGCGTGTTCCGAATCCAGCTCCATCGCTGTTCGCGCTACTGTCCACCTGGGGGCCCCCGGGGGCGCCGAGGCGACCAGCAACGCTATTGAACAATCTCGATTGTACTCCATTCGCCGCTAAAAGCTAGGGGGTCGGGGCACTTTTTTCGTCGAAATTGTCCCGCTCTGGCCTCGAAGCGCACCATATAGAGACCAGTTAACACCTCTCAAATATGTTCATACATAGCCAGTCATACACATTCGCTTTGTGGTTCAGACATACAATCACACATGGGAGTTACTAGCGATGGCCAAACACATCACCATCGAGTACTGCGTGGCTTGAAACCACCTGCCTCGCGCCGCCGGTCTGGCGGACGAGCTGGAGCAGAAGCTGGGCATCCGCCCCCACCTGATCAAGGGCGACGGCGGCATCTTCGACGTCAAGCTGGATGGCGATCTCATCTTCTCGAAGGAGCAGGCCGGACGTTTTCCCGCTCGAGGAGAGGTCGAGGAAGCGATTGCGGCCCGGATCGGCGCCGCCAAGGGCGCGACCTAGCGGCCTCGGCGGGCGGGAGCAGCTGGCTGGACCGGGTATGGAAATGGTGACTGCGGCGGCGCTGCTCGTGGGCGGCGCGCTGCTCGGCATTGGCCTGCGAATCGAGGAGCGGCGCCGGAGCGCGCCCTCGCTGCCGCCGGCCGCCGGCGGGCCGGGTGCCGGCGAACCTGCCGGCTCCGTTACCGTTCTCCTGCCGGTTCGAGACGAGGAACGCAACCTCCTCTCCTGCGTGGAGGCTCTGCTGGCCCTTGCGGGCCGGCCATCTGTGCGGGTGATCGACGACGGGTCGGTCGATGCCACCGCCTCCCTGGCCGCGGCCGCCGCCGCCCGGGAGCCGCGGCTGACCCCGGTCGCCGCCGGCCCGCTGCCGCCAGGATGGCGCGGCAAGGTGCATGCCCTGGCCGCCGGCGCCCGGGGAGCCGGGTCCGCCTGGCTGCTGCTGACCGACGCCGACGTCCGCCTGCGGCCGGAGGCCCTCGACCGCGCGCTTGCCGCCGCCGCTTGCCGCCGCCTCGACGCGGTCTCGCTCGCCGGCTGCCAGCAAGCCCGCGGCCTGGCCGAAAACCTCCTGACCCCTGGCGTATTCGCCCTGCTGGACGCGCTGCTCGGCGACTGGGGAGAGGCGGCGGACAGCGGCGGCGAACCCGTCGCCAACGGCCAGTTCCTGCTGCTGCGGCGAGAGGCGTGGGAGGCCTCTGGCGGCTTCGAGGCGGTGCGCGCCGCGGCCATGGACGACGTGGCGATGGCGGCGCTGCTGCGCCGCCACGGGTATCGCACGGGCTTCTTCCGGGCTAAAGACCTGCTGTCGGTGCGCATGTACCAGGGCTTTCGCGAGGCGGTGCGCGGCTGGCGCCGCAACCTCGGCGGCCTGCTGGGGCGGCGTCCCGCCCTCACCATGGCCGCGCTCGCCGCGCTGGCGCTGCCGGCGCTCGCGCTCGCCGGCGCGGCGGCGGCCGGACGCGGAGTCGCCGCGGCGCTGCTGTGGAGCGCCGGCGCCGCCGCCTCGGGCCTGCTGCGGGCAGGCAGCTGCAACCGCCCGGCCTATGCCCTGCTCTACCCGCTCGATGCGCTGCTGGTCGCCGCGGTGCTGGCGTTAGGGGTGCTCGACCACCGGCGCGGCCGGCTGCTCAGCTGGAAGGGACGGGAGATGCGGGTGTGACGCGGTCCTCGTACCAGCAGCGCTGCCCCGCCGCTTCCTCCACCGCCACCGCCAGCACCTCCACCCGCGAGCCGCGCAGCTCGGCCGCGAGATCGCGCCACAGCATGCGCGCCAGCAGCTCCATCGAGGTGTTGGCCAGCGGCAGCAGCAGGGTGTCGGCCGCCGGAAAGACGTAGCGGCGGTCGCCGAGCCGAACCTCCACGGTCTCGCCGCGGCGCGAGCAGACCAGCCGGTCGCTCTCGGCGGGCAGCAGCGTCCGCGAGTCGAGCCGCGCGCAGAGCGCCCGCAGCGCTCGCTTGCAGCGCTCGAGGTCGGCCAGCAGGCCCGCATCGTCGAGCTCGGCGCCCGACAGCTCGAGCTGGACCTGGTAGTTGTGGCCGTGCAGCAGCTCCGCGCCGCCGGCGCTCCACAGCGTGAAGTGCGCCGCCGAAAACTTGAAGTCCTCCTTGGCGAGCACGACGCGGTAGCGGGGCAGGGCAGCCACCGGTGGATTCTACAGGCAAGGCCCAGGCCCCATAGAATCGGGTGCGATGAGAGTGTCCAGACCCGCCGCGCCATGGAGGCTGGCAGCGCCGGCCGCGCTCGCGACGCTGGCGGCGCTGGCACTGCTGGTGGCGCCGGCCCCGCCGCCGGGCTTGGGCCGGGTCGCCGCCCAGACCGTCGACGCGCCGAAGCGCGGCGCCTTCGCTCCGGCCGACCAGCCCCCGCAATATCCGTCCGACCGGCTCTACGACCTGCAGCATCTGCGTCTCGAGCTGGCTTTCGACCTGCGCCGCCGCTCGGTTGCGGGCACTGCCACCAACGTCCTCGTGCCCCTGCGCTCGGGGCTCGACCACCTGGTGTTCCACGCTGCCGGCCTGCGGATCGCACGGGTGCGGCTTGCCGCGCCGGCCCCGCCGCCGCCGGCGGCGGCGGGCGGCGAGCTGAAATTTTCGACCGACCCCGCGGCACAGACGCTGACCGTCCAGCTGCCGCACGCCTACGGTCCGCGGGACCGCCTGGAGGTGGCCATCGATTACTCGGCGCAGCCGCGGGCGGGGCTCTACGTGATCGCTCCCGACCGCGCCTATCCCGACCGCCCCTGGCAGATGTACTCGGATGGCGAGCCGCAGCTCAACCGCTACTGGTTCCCGAGCTGGGACGAACCGGACGACCGCACGACCAGCGAGCTGCTGGCGACCGTCGAGCAGCCCCTGGAGGTCATCGGCAACGGCCGCCTGGTGGCGGTGACCGGACGCCCGGACGGCCGCCGAACCTTCCACTGGCTGATGGAGCAGCCGCACAGCACCTACCTGGTTTCGGTGGTGATCGGCGAGTTCAGCCGCACCCACGACAGCTGGCACGGCGTGCCGATCGATTCCTACGTGCCGAAAGCGTTCGCCGACCGCGCGGCCCGCGCCTTCGGCCGGACCGCCGAGGCCATGGACTTCTTCTCCCGCGTCACCGGGCGGCCCTATCCCTACGCCAAGTACTCCCAGACCGCGGTCTACGGCTTCATGTGGGACGGCATGGAGAACATTTCGGCCACCACCGAGACGGTCGACACCCTGCGCGACGCGCGCGCGGCGCTCGACTCGACCAGCGACGACCTGGTCGCCCACGAGCTCGCTCACCAGTGGTTCGGCGATCTCGTCACCTGCCGCAGCTGGGCCCATGCCTGGCTCAACGAGGGGATGGCGACCTATTTCGAGGCTCTGTACCAGCAGCACCTGGCCCGGCAGACCGGTGCTTCAGGCGACGACGAGCTGGCGTGGAAGCTCGATCAGTCTCGCGCCAACTACCTGCGGGAGGACCGCGAGCACTACCGGCGGCCGCTCGTCACCACGCGCTACGTGAGCCCGCTGCGGATGTTCGATGCGCACACCTACGACAAGGGCGCGCTGGTGGTGCACATGCTGCGCGACCTGGTGGGCGAGGAGGGCTGGTGGGCCGGGGTCCGGACCTACCTCGAGCGGCATGCCTTCGGCACCGTCACCAGCCGCGACCTCGAGACCGCGTTCGAGGATGCCTCCGGCGTGCAGCTCGAGACGCTCTTCGACCAGTTCGTCTACGGCGCCGGCTACCCCGAGCTGAAGGTGCGCTGGGAGTACCAGGCCGCGGCGGGCATGGTGCGCCTCGAGGTGCGGCAGACCCAGGAGCAGGACGCCGCCACCGGCCTGTTCTCGTTTCCCGTCGAGGTGGCTCTGCTCGACGGCGCCGGGGCGCCGGCAGTCCGCCGCCTGGCGATGGCCGCGCTGCCGCAGCAGGACCTCTACCTGCCGAGCCCGGTCCGGCCGCGCACCGTCGTCTTCGATCCGGGCGGCACTCTGCTCAAGACACTGGACTTCGACAAACCGGCCGGCGAGTGGATCGAGCAGCTGCGTGCGCCGCTGCCGCTGCCGGCGCGGCTCGACGCGGCGCGGGCGCTCGCCGAGCTGGGGGGCGACGAGGCGGTGGCGGCGCTGGGCGAAGCGCTGCTGCATCAGCCCTTCTACGGCACGCGGCAGGTCGTCGCGGCGGCCCTGGCCCGGATCGGCAGCGATGCGGCGCTTCAGGCGCTGCGCCAGGGCGCCAGCGATCCGGATGCCCGCGTCCGCGCCGTGGTCTTCACGGGCTTCGGCGCCTTCCCGGAGCACGCGGAGCTGATCGCCCCGCTCGGCGCCGCCCTGCAAGGCGACGCCAGCTACCGAGTCCGCGCCGGCGCGGCGGCGGCGCTCGGGCGCTTCACGGACCGGCGCGAAGCGGTGACGCCGCTGCTGCTGCGGGCGCTCGGCCAGCCCAGCTTCCTCGAAGAGGTGCCGCGAGCGGCGATCAAGGCGCTGGCCGACCTGGGCGCCCCCCAGGCCTTCCCCCAGGCGCTGCGGCGCGCCCGCTACGGCAGCCCGCAGGCGGGCCGCGCCGACGCCATGCTGGCGCTCGCCGTCTACGCCGGCCACAGCGGCAACGCGGCGCAGCGCAGCCAGGCCCGGCGAACGCTCGAGGGTTACCTGGACGATCCCGACTTCGAGGTGCGCCAGAAGGTGCCGGATGCGCTCGCCGAGCTGGGCGATCCGGCAGCGATCCCGGCGCTGCAACGCAGCCTCCGGACCGAGGTCCAGGACGACCAGCGCCACCCCCGGGAGGATGCCCTGCGCGAGCTGCGGGAAACCGTCACGAAATCGCCGTCCGGCCAGACCCTGGAAGAACGTTTGCGCCAGCTGGAAAGGGCCAACGAGGTGCTGGAGGAACGGTTGCGCGAGCTCCAATCGGGCTCCCCGGCGCCGCCGGCGGTCCCACCCTCCTAGGGCGGATGCTAGGGCGGATGCGGCGGCGGGGCTCCCGGCGGCGCGGCGAGAGCGGCGGCGCGCTCGACGAGGTCGAGCAGCTCGGCGGCCTTGGGATCGCCGGGCAGCTCGGCGGCGAGGGCCTGGGCCTGGACGCGCAGCCGTCGCAGACGCGGGGCAGGGTCCCTGGCGGCCAGGGCCTGCGCGAACTGGACCGCCAGGCCCGGGGCGCGCAGCGCCGGCGAGGCAGCTTCCCAGGACGGGCGGAGCTGGGAGAAGCGCAGGACCCGCCCCGCCACCATTCCGTCGCCCGCCGAATGGCCTGATTCATTGCCGCCGACGTTGAACCGGTCCCGGTTCACCAGCCGCAACGTGGCGATGACCCGGTCGCCGCTGGCCAGCGGCGCGCTGGCTGCAGACGGCCGATCGCCGGCCGCAGGGGGTGCAGCGGCAGGCTGGCCGCTTCCAGAAAGCTCCCGCGGCGATGCCGGCCGAGCGCCGGATGACGGGACGCCGGCGGCGGCGGCGCCTCGGGCGCTCGCGGCTCCTTCGGCGTTCGCGGCATGCCCGGCCGCGGGGCGCAGCTCGACCTCGTACAGAGCCGTGGCGCTCCCGCGGCTGGCCGTCGCGCCGACGCGGCGGAAGCGGGCCACCACCGCGGGGTCGAAGTCGACCTCCACCGCGTCGGTGCCGGGCGACCCCATCAACCCGCGCGCCTCGAAGCGCAGGAGGTAGACGGCGCCGGCGGCGGGCAGCGGCGCCCCTTCCACGGACAGCTCCGGACGGCCGACCGCCGGCATCTCCCTCCCGAGGTCGAAGGCATTGGCCAGCTCGTCGGCACGCATCGACGCCGCCCGCGGCAGCCGGCCCTCGTCCAGCAGACCGCGCCGCAGCCGGCGGTAGGAGGCGACGCCCGTGTCGGCGCCGAAGCTCGAACGCAGCGGCGCGGCGAAATCGGGCGCCGCGATCGCCGGGGCCGGGGGCGGAGCCGGCTGGACCCTGGCTGCCACGCGCGACGACGGCGGCGCCGCGGCGGCCGAGGGCGGCGCCGGGGCAGCGGTTGCGGCTGCGGCCTGGGGTGGCGCGCCGCCCGCGCGTTCGCCGGCAGCGGCCTCGCCGGCCGGGGTTTCCCTGGGTGCGGCTGCCTTCGCCGCGGGCTGCTGGGGATGCTGGCCACGCTGAGCGACGGAACCGGCACGCGCCGCCGGCGCGGCGGGGGCTCGCAGCGGGCGTTCGTCCAGGGTCGGCTCCGCCGGCGGTGCGGCTGGAGCCTCGGACGGCGCCGTGATCGTATCCGCGGTTCCCGCGGTTCCGGGCGCGCCGGCAGCGGCGCCTGGCGTGCCCGACCCTCCATACGAGAACGGTGGAGCCGGCGACGGGGAGAACTGTTCGGCAGCCTGCGGGGCCGGCGGGGCCGGCGGGGCCGGCGGGGCCGGCAACGCCTTCGGCGGCCGCGCCTCGAGGGCTTCCCGCTTCTTGGCGGCGCCGGCGCCGGGGGCCGTGTCGGGGCCGGCGCCTGGAACGGCTGCGGCCGGCGACCCGGCAGTGGACCTGGCGGCGGAGGCCGGCGCCGGCACCGGCGTGGATTCTTGGCGCGCCGCGTCGAGCCCATCGCGCTTCGCGGCGGCGCCCGGGGTGACGGCGGCACCTGGCGCGGAGGCCGCGGCCTCCTCCGCCAGGCGCGGCCGGCCCTGCCAGACCCGCAGGCCCACCACGGCGCCGGTCAACGCCGCGGCGAGAGATGCGGCCAGCAGCCAGCGGCGGGAGGCGCCGCGGCGCCCGTCCCTGGCGCCGGCCGGCTCGTAGCTTCTGGCAGGCAGCGCCGGGATGTCGTCCTGGAGCCGCCGCAGCAGGTCCGGTGGCGGCGCTCCGCCCTCGCGCCGGGCGTGACGGGCGAGGCGCCGCGCCACCATCCACCGGTCCCAGAGACGCCAGCCGCCCATCACCGCCCCTCCTCGTCGGCCAGCAGGCGAGCCAGCGCTTGCAAGGCCCGCTTGAGGCGCTTGCGGATGGCCACGCCGCTGACCCCCTGGTCGAGGGCGATCTCACGCACCGAGCGCTCGCCCCAGTAGAGCGCGGTGACCGTGAACCGCTGCTCCTCGGGGAGGAGCAGGACGGCGCGCCGCAGGCGGTCCCCTTCCAGCGCCTGGCCCAGCAGCTCGTCGGCCGCGGGTGACGGGTCGTGCACCTCGTCCTCGAGGCGCTCCTCGAGCGGCACCAGCCGGCGCGGCCGCCGCAGATGGTTGAGGAAGACGTTGTAGGCGATGCGGCACAGCCAGGTCGAGAACTGGGCCTGGCCGTGGAACCCGGCGAGGGCGGTCCAGGCCTTGCGGTAGGTCTCCTGGGTCAGGTCGGCGGCCAGCTCGGAGTCGCCGCAAAGGCGCCGCAGAAAGGCGTGCACCCCGCGGTAGGTGCGCTCCACCAGGCGCTCGGCGGCCGCCCGGTCCCCAGCCGCCATGGCGGCCAGCAGCCGGGACTCCTGGACCTCCTGCGTGCCCGCGACGGCGCGCGCCTCGCCTCCCCGGCTGGTGGTTTCCATGGCGGTTCCGAGAACACCCATCCTAAACGACATAGACACACCACCCCACCCGAACGCAACCTTAGGAAGGTTTGCGAGCGGGTGCGCCGCTCAGCCGTCGTCGCCCTTCGCGACGAGCTGCACGACCGCTTCCATGTGGCCGGTCTGGGGGAAGAGGTCGATGAGGTGGACGCTGTCGATCCGATAGGTCGGAGCGAGCAGTTGCAGGTCGCGCGCCAGGGTCGCGGCGTCGCAGGAGACGTAGGTGAGGCGGCGGGCGCGGCGCGCGGACAGTGCCTGCCGGACCTTGCCGGTCAGACCGGCGCGCGGCGGATCGACCAGGACGCGGTCGGGACGCTCGGGCAGCGCGGCGATCCAGCTCTCGACCACCTGGCCCACCTCCGACACCTGCGGCAACCGGTTGCGCCGGGAGTTGTTGCGGGCATGGCGGGCCGCCACGCGGTCGGCTTCCACGGCGACCACTCGGGCGTAGCGGCGCGCGAGCGGCAGGCTGAACAGCCCGACCCCGCCATAGAGATCGTAGGCCTCCTCCCCTTCCCATGGCCCGACCGCCAGCTCGACCAGGTGTGCCAGCAGCTGCCTGTGGGACTGGAAGAAACAGCGCGCGTCGTAGGAGTAGGAGAAGCCGCCGATCGCCATCGACACCTCGCCGTGGGGCAGCCCCGGCACCAGCGGCGCCGACGTCACCGCGCCGCCGTCCCCGGCGGCCAGGTCGATGCGGCGGTGCGGCGAGCCGGCAAGCAGCCCGGGCAGCTCCGGCAGCAGGCTCTCGAGCTCCGGCACCAGCAGGGGGCAGCGGCCGACCGGCACCACCTCGTTGGTGCCGCGCGCGTGGTAGCCGACCCGCATCGCCCCGGACCCGGCGTCGAGCTCGGCGTGCAGCTGGGTCCGCAGCCGGTATCCCCACGGTTGGCCGGCCACCACCTCGATCTGCCGCGGCAGCTCGAGCCGGCCCAGCCGCTGCAGGGCTTCGCGCACCGCCGCGGCCTTGAGCTGCGGCTGCAGCGCATCGTCGAGGTGCTGGAGGTCGCAGATCCCGGTGCGGCTGAGCTCCGGGTAGGGGTCGGGGCGGCGCCCAGGCCCCGGCTCGAGCACCTCGACGATGGCGGCACGCGCGTAATCCGCCCGCCGCTCGGTGAGACGCACCCGCAGGCGGTCTCCCGGGGCGGCGCGCGGAATGAAGATCGGTACCCCGGCGAGCCGCGCCAGCCCGTCGCCGCCGACCACCAGCTTCTCGACCACCAGCTCGGCCTCGTCGACGGCGGCCAGCCGCAGGCCCGGGGCAGGCGCCGGCGCCTGCCCTGCCGGGCGGGGGGAGCGCGGGGATCCAGGACGCTGCCGGGGCCCGCCGCCGGCGCCACGGTCCCGCCGCGGGCCTGCCCCGCCGCGCCCAGGACCTCCCGGAGGACGTCGCCCACCGCTCTTGCCCGGAGGGCGCCCGCCACCGCTCTTACCCGGAGGGCGCCCCCCACCGCTCTTGCCCGGAGGGCGCCCCCCACCGCTCTTGCCCGCCGGCCGCGGCGTCACGGCTCCCCCTGGATCATCAGGTGGATGCGCGGGGCCAGCGCCGGCAGGCGGCGCCCGATCTCGGCCAGCAGCTCAGCGGGCTGGTGGCGGCGCGACAGGTGGTGGAGCACGATCGCGGCGTTCTCGAAGCGGTTGGCGCAGCGCTCGATGTCGTCCAGGTGCAGGTGCTTGTAGCGCTCGCCGCTGCCGCGTTGGGCGTCGCCCAAGAAGGTGCACTCCAGCATCAGGATGCGGCTCGAGAACAGCTCCGGCGCCAGCTCGAAGACCCGCGGTCCGGTGTCGCCGCAGTACGACAGCCAGCGCTCCTCCACCACGTCCGAGGTCTCGACGCCACGCTCGCGCAATGCCACCAGCTCGCGTCCCGACAGTCCGGCGAGACCGGCGGCCAGGCGCCGCTTGCGGCGCACCAGGTGATAGCCGAGGCTCGGCACGACGTGATCGGTGGCGAAAGCCTCCACCAGGAGGTCGCGGCCGACGTCGATCCGCTTGCCGGCGGCGAGCGGCACGATCTCGAAGCGATAGCGGGCCCCTTCCAGGCGCTCCGCGGCCAGGACCATCGCCGCCAGGGGCTCGGCGATCGCCTCCGGGCAGACGATGCGGGTGGCGGAGTGCTGCTGCAGGGATCTTTGCGAAAGCACGTAGGGGACGCCGAGCGCGTGGTCGAGGTGCCCGTGCGAGAGAAAGACGTCGCGCGCTCCCGCCAGCTGGGCGGCGCCGCGCCCGGTGTCGAAGGCGAGCCCCGGCGGATGGATGCGGAACCAGGTTTCGTCGCCGGCCAGCGACCAGCCCTCGATGGTCAGGTCACCCAGATGTAGCTCGGCTGGCCGCATGGCAGGTGGCGGGGGGGGGGATGCGTTGCCCGCCGGCGTGGAGGCTGCAGGTCGCCGGGCCGGACCCGGCGCGGCCCAGCAGCGTAACACACGCCCGGCCGGCACCTCCGCCGGACGTCCAGCCATCGTCCAACCGTCGTCCAGCTTTCCTGCACGGGCCTGCGCCATAATGGCGCGCCAACGCCTTCCCGTTCCCTCTCGTTCCCTTTTGGGCGCAGGCCTGTCTCGCCGCCGCGGACACGAGAACCGCCGCATCTTGCTGCATCCACTGAGTCGCTCAGTCGGTCGGGCTGCCGTCCCCCTGCTCGCCGTGCTTGCCGCCGCCTCGCCATTGAGGGTCGCGGCGGGCGAAGGAGTCCATCTCGCGCGGCACTTCGATGAGGGTGCGGGTCATGGCCGGATCGCAGATATCGTTCTCGCACTCGTAGACGTAGACGTTCCAGCCCTCGCGGCGGCGGAAGCTCGCCAGCGTCTGGTAGGTGTTGCAGTGACCGCACAGGACCGAGATGTTGCGGATGTTGATCTCTTCGCTCATGATGCCCTCCTCGGCAGGCGTCATCATGCCCCAACCTGGTAGCGAATTGGCTTGTCTCTTGCACATTTGCTCATGGCCATGAATCTCTTGGGCCTGGCATTCTCGTTGCTTTTGCTGGCCGCCGAGCCCGTCGCCGCGGGCGCCGCGGCCCTTGCCGCCCCAACGCCCACCGGCACGCCGGCGGCGCCCGCCGCCGGCCCGGCCGGCTTGGAGAGCGGAACTGCACAGTTCAAGGACACGCTGGCGGTCAACAACGTGCTCGTGCCGGTCCTGGTCCGCACCCGTTCCGGCTATGCCAAGAACCTCGAAGTCAAGGACTTCAGGCTGCTGGTGGACGGCCGCCCGGTGGCCATCGAGAGCTTCGACAAGAATACCGAGGCGCCGACCAGCGTGGTCTTCCTGCAGGACCTCTCGGGGAGCATGGGGACCGGCGGCAAGATCGAGTTGAGCCAGGAGGCCGTGCGCTACTTCGTCAACCAGGCGCTGCCTGGGGACGAGTTCGCGCTCGCCACCTTCGCCAGCGGGCGCGGCGAGGTGGAGGTGCCGTTCACCGCCGATCGCGACGCCGTGCTCGACGCGGTGTCGCGATGGCAGGGCTGGGGCACCACCGCGCTCCACGACGCGGTCGCGTGGATTCCGGACATCTCCGGCGAAGGCCGCAACAGCCGCCGGTTCGCCATCCTGGTGACCGACGGGGTCGACAATGCCAGCACCCTCACGCCCGAGCAGGCGCGCGAGGTGGTGCGCGCGGCGCAGGTGCCGGTCTATGTGCTTGGCCTGGGCAGCGGCAGCCCTTATGAGCTGACCGCCGAGGGCAAAAAGGTGTACCGTTACGCCGACGTCCTCAACCTGTTGGCCGGCGCCACCGGCGGCCGCTACTATCCGATCTCCCGGTCCGCGGACCTCCCGAAGGCGCTCAAGGCCATCGGGGAGGACCTCAGGCATCAATACGTGTTGGGTTTCTCGACCCGCGAGGGGGAGCGGAGCTACCGCCGTCTCCGGGTCGAGCTGAAGGCCAAGGGCCTGGGAGACCGCGCCACGGTCGTTTTCCGGCGCGGATACAAGGGACCGCCGCCCGCCGGCGGTTGAACCGGAGAGGGACCCCTTCATGCGCCGGGGATCCTCTCAAGAGCTCAAGGAGGTATCGCCTATGCAACTCAGAGCGTTGACCGTCGTCCTCGGAGCGGCGCTGCTGGCCGCCGCCGCTACCGGTTGCGCCACCAAGAAGTACGTCAAGGAGGAGACCGGGGTCGTCAACACCCGGGTCGATCAGGTGCAGGGTCAGGTCGAGCAGGCGCAGACCAAGCTCAACGACCACGACCAGCGCCTCAACAGCCACGATCAGAAGATCGCCGCCACCGATCAGAAGGTGGGCGAGATCTCGCAGACCGCCCAGGACGCATTGCAACGCGCCCAGGAGGCCGGCAAGCTGGCCCAGGGCAAGTTCCTCTACGAGACGGTGCTGACCGACGACAAGGTGAAGTTCGGCTTCAACAAGAAGGAGCTGTCGCCCACGGCCAAGGCGGCTTTGGATGAGTTCGCGCAAAAGCTCAAGGCCGAGAACAAGGGTGTCTACGTCGAGGTCCAGGGCCACACCGACAACGTCGGCTCCACCAAGTACAACGAGGAGCTTGGCGAGTCGCGGGCGGAGGCGGTGCGTCTCTATCTCAACCAGAAGCAGGGCTTTCCGCTGCACCGTATGAACGCGATCTCCTACGGCAAGACCGCGCCCGTGGCCGACAACAAGACGCGCCAGGGCCGCGCCAAGAACCGGCGGGTCGTGCTGGTCGTCTTGGAGTAGTGGTGTCGCGGTAAGGAAGAGGCCGTGGCAGGCCGGCGGCCTAGCCGCCGGCTTCGCGGATGATCCGCTTGATGGTGTCGCCGTCGGCGAGGCCGGGCTGCAGGTAGCGCAGGCCGCCTCTCTTGTCGACCACCATCAGCGTCGGCAGCGCCGTGATGCCCAGGTCGTCGGAGATCTTGCCGTCGCTGTCGAGGAGCACCGGATAGGGGAAGGGGTTCTGCTTCAGGAACCCGCGGACCGTATCCTCGGGTTCCGCCATGTCCGCGGCCAGGAACTGCACCCCGTGGCCCTGCAGGTCACGCACCACCGGCTCGAGGATCTGGGCCTGGATGCGGCAGGGGGCGCACCAGGTGGCCCAGAAGTCCACCACCACGACCTGCCCGGGGAAGTCGGAAGGCCCCAGCGTGCGTCCGTCGGTCGTCTTCAGCCGGAACGCCAGCTTGGAGTCACGCGAAGCCCCGGCGGTGCCGCCGCAGGCCAGAAGCAGCATGGAGGCGACGCCGGCGACGAAGCGAGCAGAGTGGCCCAGACGGAGCAAGCGCAAGATTCGGGCAGCCATGATCCGTCAAGCATAAGCGAAGCCGCCGCGTCGTGGAAGCAGGGCGATGGCATCGTTGACCCGGCCGCCGCTGATCTGCTCGACTCGCATCCGCCCATTGCCCGCCGGAGAGGCAGAGAGCCGCGAGGCTGGGGCGCTCGCACCCGGGCTTACTCAAGGCGTCAGCCCGGGTGCGAGCGCTCCTGCCCTCCTGCACAACCTTCCCAGGCGAGATTCGCCAACGGCGTTTCGGGCAGATCGCTACCCAGGAGGGCTAACTGCAGCCGCTCGTCGAACCGCAGTTGACGCACTTGTAGCAGCTGCCGTTGCGGACCATGATGGCGCCGCACTCGTGGCAGCTGGGAGCGTCCTGCTGGTAGAGGTAGACCGGCCTGGCCTGGCTTGCGCCGTACGCCGGTGAGGGCGCCATGGCCTGGCCGTGCGGCTCCAGACGGCCGCCTCCTGCCAGCGGCATGGTGGTCTGCAAGGGCGTGTAGCCGCCGTTCGAGCCCGCCGGCGATGTCGCGCCCAGGGCCGGGGTCTCCGCCGCGGGCGCGGGCTCGCGCAGGATCACCCCGGCCGCCTCCTTGCCTTCCCGCGACAGGAACTTAGACGCCAGCCACCGGAAGATGTAGTCGGTGATCGACTTGGCGATCGGGATCTCCGGGTTCTTGGTGAAGCCGGAGGGCTCGAACCGGGTGTGGCTGAACTTGTCCACCAGGGTCTGCAACGGCACCCCGTACTGCAGGGCGATCGAGATCGAGGTGGCGAACGAGTCCATCAGCCCGGAGATGGTCGAACCTTCCTTCGCCATGACCAGGAAGATCTCGCCCGGCTGCCCGTCCTCGTAAAGACCGACGGTGATGTAGCCCTCGTGCTCGTTGATCGAGAACTTGTGGGTGATGGCCCGCCGCTCGTCGGGGAGCTTGCGGCGCACCGCCCGCCGCTCCTGCAGGGGAGCGACGTGGCCGGACTGCGGCGCCGGCGCGGCTGGAGCCACTGGAGCCAGGGGAGCCAGGGAAACCGGAGGCGCCGCCTGCGGCGCGGACCCCGCGGCGGCGAGAGGCGCCGGCGCCGGCGAGGCCGCCGGCTGGGCCGCGCCGGCCGGGAGTGAGGCGCCCGTGTCCTTGCGCGTCGACAGCGGCTGGCTGCGCTTGCAGCCGTCGCGGTAGATGGCCACGGCCTTGAGCCCGAGCTGCCAGCCTTCGAGGTAGGCCTGCAGGATGTCGTCCGGCGTCGAGTCCTCGGGCATGTTGATGGTCTTGCTGATGGCGCCCGAGATGAACGGCTGCACCGCCGCCAGCATCCTGAGGTGGCCGGTGTAGTGGATCGACCGCGAGCCCTTGGCCGGCTTGAAGGCGCAGTCGAAGACCGGCAGGTGCTCGGGCTTCAGATGCGGCGCCCCCTCGATGGTGTCCTGCTCGTCGATGAACTCCACCACCTCGCGCACCTGCTCGCGGTCGTAGCCCAGGCGCTTCAGGGCGCGCGGCACCGTGTTGTTGACGATCTTGATCATGCCGCCGCCCACCAGCTTCTTGTACTTGACCAGCGCGATGTCGGGCTCGACGCCGGTGGTGTCGCAATCCATCATGAAGGCGATCGTGCCGGTCGGGGCGAGCACCGAGATCTGGCTGTTGCGCAGCCCGTGGAGCTCGCCCAGCTCCACCACCTCGTCCCAGGCGCGCTTGCCCGCCTGCAGCAGGTCGAGCGGAGCATGGGCCGGATCGATGCGCTTCATCGCGTCACGATGCTTGCGCATGACCCTGAGCATGGGCTCGGCGTTGATCTCGAACTCGGAGAACGGCCCCATCGCCGCGGCGATGCGCGCCGACTGCGCATAGGCCGACCCCGACATGAGGGCGGTGATGGCGGCCGCATAGTCGCGTCCGACCTCGGAGTCGTAGGGCATGCCGCGGGCCATCAGCAGCGCACCCAGGTTGGCATAGCCCAGGCCCAGGGGACGGAACTTGTGCGAGTTCTCGTCGATCCGGGGCGTCGGATAGCTGGCGTAGTCGACCAGCATTTCCTGGGCCGAGATCACCACCTCGCAGGTGTGGCGGAAGCTCGCCACGTCGAAGCCGCTTTCGGGCTCGTAGAAGCGCATCAGGTTGATCGACGCCAGGTTGCAGGCCGTATCGTCCAGGAACATGTACTCGCTGCAAGGGTTGCTGGCATTGATGCGGCCGGTGCCGGCGCAGGTGTGCCACTCGTTGATGGTGGTGTCGTACTGCATGCCGGGGTCGCCGCACACCCAGGTCGACTCGGCCATCATCCGCATCAGGTCGCGGGCCTTGTAGGTCCCCATCGGCTGGCCGGTGGTGCGCGCGGTGGTCGTCCAGTCGCCGTCGGCGAGGACGGCGCGCATGAAATCGTCGGACACCCGCACCGAGTGATTGGCGTTCTGGTACGCGATCGAATCGTAGGCGCCGCCGACGACGTTGAAGCCGCCGGCGAAGCCGGCCTCGATCAGCGCCCAGGCCTTGCGCTCCTCGACCTCCTTGCAGCGGATGAAGTCGACGATGTCGGGATGGTCGATGTCGAGCATCACCATCTTGGCGGCGCGCCGGGTCTTGCCGCCGCTCTTGATCACCCCCGCGAAGGCGTCGAACCCCTTCATGAAGGACACCGGCCCGGAGGCGGTGCCGCCGCCGGCCAGCAGCTCGCGCGAGGAGCGCAGCTTCGAGAGGTTGCTGCCGGTGCCGGAGCCGTACTTGAACAGCATGCCCTCGGTCTTGGCCAGGGTGAGGATCGACTGCATGGTGTCCTCGACCGCGTTGATGAAACAGGCCGAGCACTGCGGCTTCTCCTCGATGCCGACGTTGAACCACACCGGCGAGTTGAAGCAGGCGTGCTGGTTGAGCAGGATGTGGGCGAGCTCGGCGCGGAAGGTGGCCTCGTTGTCCGGAGCCGCGGAAGCCGCGAAGTAGCCGCCTTTTCTTCCCCAGGCGGTGATCGTATCGACCACCCGGCCGATCAGCTGCCGCACGCTGTGCTCGCGCTGCGGCGAGCCCAGCTGGCCGCGGAAGTACTTCGACACCACCACGTTGGTGGCGGTCTGGGACCAGGCCTTCGGAACCTCCACGCCGCGCTGCTCGAAGACCGTCTCGCCCTTCTCGTTGGTGATCAGGGCATCGCGGGTCTCCCAGTCGATGGCGTCGAACGGGTCGGTTTCCGGAGCGGTGAAGAAACGCGCGAAGCCGAGGCCCTTGCCCGTACCCGTCGACGTGGCGGCGGGTGGCCCGCCTTCCTGATTATTTGCCGGATAATTTGCCGGATCATTTGCCGGATTGTTTGCCGGACCACTTGCGGAGCCCACGGCATCCCAGCCTTCCCGGCCCTCCCGAGCCTCCCGGCGCTGAGCCGTAAGCGGGTTGCGGTTCGCGTGGCCTCTGCTCTCGGGAAGGGGGGTCTGCGGCTCCATGCTGTCTCTCCTCACGGTCGATGGTTGGAACGGAAATCAGCCTGAAGACACCCGCCACGCATGCTCGACGACTCCCGGAACCCCTTTCAAGGGGGGGTCGGCGGGGCGCTCTGCCCGAGGCACGCGAGGCCTTGATACCATCGTTCAAGGTACCCGAGGGCGATCCTGATGTCAAGGGGTTGACCACAAGATATGGTGGTCGCGCACCAGCGTCACCCCAAGAGGTCGGCGAGGCGCCTTCTGGCCGCCGTCACCCCTTCCGCCGGCGATCTGGCAAGCAGCTTGCTCTTGTAAGGGGGTGAGGCGTGCGTCTCTGCACGACCGGTAAGACGGAAGGCGTGCACAGACGGCACGGCTCCCCGAAAGGAGGACTTCATGAATTTCCGACGAATGTTTGCGCGCCCCCTGCTGCTTGGGGCGTTGATGCTTGGTTTCGTGGCAGCGAGGCCGGCGGTCGCGGCCGTGTACATCGACGGCTATGTCACGGCCGGCCCCAGCGGCGACTGCGTGATGGTGAAGAGCCACGAGGGCAGGGTCTACCTGCTTGGCGGCACCGGCTGGCGCGGCGTGATCGGCAACGACCACGTCCGCCTCGAAGGGCGCTTCGTGCCGGTGAACCGTTGTGGCGTCCGGGACGGCTTCGAAGTGACCGACGTCTCGACGATCTGGTCCGACGACGCCCATCGGGTGATCTCCTACGATCGCGGCCGGGACGGCCGCTTCTCGGGTTGGGCGCAACGCCATCGCCAGCAGGAGTCCGAGAGGTGGGACCGTGATCACCGCGAGCACGGCGAGCACCACGAGCCGCCGCCTCCGAGATAGACGAATACCGACGTCCGCGGGACGATAGACGAATACCGACGTCCACGGTCCGCGGGACGTCTTCGGGAGGCGAGACGGCGAGAGCTGCTCGCCTCCCTCCGTGCCGCCGCAGACGGCGGACGCAGCCGCTGGTCCATATAATGCCGGCATGCCTGACGACGCCCGCCGGGAGCGGCCGCCCACGACGACCGGCGCCGGTGACGCCGGCGCTTCGCCTGAAACCTCCTCGGACATTCCCATTGCCACCAGCTACGGGCCCGCCGACGTGGCGGACATCGACTACCGGCGGCAGGTGGGCGATCCTGGCAAGGTCCCCTATGCCCGTGGCATCCACCCGGATATGTACCGGCGCCGCTTATGGACCATGCGCCAGTACGCCGGCTATTCCAGCGCCGAGGAGTCCAACCGGCGCTATCGGTACCTTCTGTCACACGGCACCACCGGCCTTTCGGTGGCCTTCGACCTGCCGACCCAGATCGGCTACGACTCGGACCACCCCCTCGCTCGCGGCGAGGTTGGACGTGTAGGCGTCGCCATCGACTCGATCGAGGACATGCGGCGGCTGTTCCAGGGCATCCCCTTGGACCGCGTCACCACCTCGATGACCATCAACTCGACCGCCGCCATCCTGCTCGCCCTGTACCTGGCGGTGGCCGAGGAGCAGGGCGTGTCCTGGGAGAAGGTCGGGGGGACGGTCCAAAACGACATCCTCAAGGAATATGCGGCCCGCGGCACCTACATCTACCCGCCCCGCCACTCGCTCAAGCTGGTCACCGACGTCATCGCCTTCTGCGCCAAGCGCGTGCCTCGCTGGAACCCCATCTCGATCTCCGGGTACCACATGCGCGAAGCGGGGTCGACCGCGGTGCAGGAGGTCGCCTTCACCCTGGCGCACGGACTGGCCTACGTCCAGGCCGCCCTCTCCCACGGCCTGGCGATCGACGACTTCGCCCCGCGCCTGTCGTTCTTCTTCAACGCGCACAACAACTTCCTCGAGGAAGTGGCCAAGTTCAGGGCCGCCCGCCGGCTGTGGGCCGAGCTGGTGCGGGAGCGCTTCGCGCCGCGCGACGAGCGCTCCCTGTGGCTGCGCTTCCATACCCAGACCGCCGGCTCGACGCTGACCGCCCAGCAGCCGGCGAACAACGTCGTGCGGGTCGCCCTGCAGGCGCTCGCCGCGGTCTGCGGCGGCACCCAGTCGCTGCACACCAACGCTCTCGACGAGGCGCTCGGCCTGCCCACCGAGGAGGCGGCCCGCCTGGCCCTGCGCACGCAGCAGGTCATCGCCCACGAGAGCGGCATCGCCAGCGTCGCCGATCCGCTCGGCGGGAGCTACGTGATCGAGGCCTGGACCGAAGAGATCGTCCGCCGGGCGCGCGATTACATCCGGCGCATCGACGAGATGGGCGGCGCGCTCGCCGCGCTGGAGGCGGGCTTCCAGCAGCGCGAGATCGCCGACGCCGCCTATCGCTACCAGATCGCTGTCGAGGAAGGGCGCGAGAAGGTCGTGGGCGTCAACATCTTCGCCGCTGCCGGCGGCGAGGTCGAGGCGCCGACGGCGGTGCTCGCCATCGATCCGGCGGCGGAGCGGGACCAGGTCGAGCGCCTGCGCGCCTGGCGCCTGGGGCGCGACGCCCCGAGGGCCGCGGCGGGGCTGGCGGAGCTGGGCGCGGCCGCCGCCGAGGAGCGCAACGTCATGCCCGCCATCCTCGAGGCGGTGCGCGCCGGATGCACCCTGGGCGAGGTCGCCGACGCCCTGCGCCGGGTCTTCGGTGAATATCGCGACACCGCCGCCGGCTAAGTACTGCCTTCCGGAAATACGGTGACATTCGGCCGCCGATCCATCCGCCCCAGCTTCGTTGCGCTCCCTGCGGCATAGGCTCTGGCTATGCCTCAGTCGCGCGCCTTGCTGGGACAGCGGCTCGGCGGCCTCGGTGTGACACCGTATTTCCGGAAGGCAGTACTAAGTCCGGGACCCGCCCGGCACTGGCCTCCCGCCTGGCGCCCTTCCGCCCGGCCAGATCCCGCCTCGTGACACGAGGGCTTCCTGCTGTAGGATGGCCCGGCGAATCGAGAGCGGATAGTATCGCGGCACTTTTGGCCGGCCAGCAGGTAAGGCTCCTGACCACGAACTCTGGCCGAGGCCCATCGCTCAGGGCCTCGCAGGGAGGTAGCGGATGTCATTGACGCGAACCAAGCCGATCGAGCAATTGCTGGCCGAAGGAGCGCAGGCCGGCGAGGGAGCGCTGAAGCGAACGCTGGGGCCCTGGGCTCTCGTCGCGCTGGGTATCGGCGGCATCATCGGCGCCGGCCTCTTCGTGCGGACCGCGGCCGCCATCGCCGACCGCGCCGGCCCGTCGGTGGTGATCGCCTTCATCGTGGCCGGGGTCGGATGCGCCTTCGCCGGGCTCTGCTACGCCGAATTCGCGTCGATGATCCCCATCGCCGGCAGCGCCTACACCTATTCCTACGCCACCATGGGCGAGCTGGTGGCCTGGATCATCGGCTGGGACCTCGTCCTCGAATATGCCGTCGGCGCCGCCACCGTGGCCATCGCCTGGAGCGAGTACTTCAACCGCGTGCTCGGCCTCGTCGGCCTGCACATTCCCTACCAGTGGTGCCATTCACCGCTCGAGCGCTCGGCGATGTCCCCCGAGCACGGGCTCGCCAATCTTCCGGCGGTGGGCATCCTGCTGATCCTTTCCGCCCTTCTCGTCCGCGGCACCCAGGAGTCCGCGTTCGTCAACTCTCTGATCGTCGTCACCAAGGTGACCATCGTCCTGATGGTCATCGTCATCGGCTGGGGATTCATCAATCCCGCCAACCACACTCCGTTCATTCCATCTCCCACCACCTACACGACGCCACAGGGAATCGTGCACCACTACGGCGGCATCCTGGGGATCCTCGGCGCCGCCGGCGTCGTCTTCTTCGCCTTCATCGGCTTCGACGCCGTGTCGACCGCGGCGCAGGAGGCCAGGAACCCGAAGCGGGACATGCCGATCGGGATCCTGGGTTCGCTGGCGGTCTGCACGATCCTCTACGTCCTCTTCTCCTACGTCCTCAGCGGCATGGCCACGGTCCAGGACTTCCGTTTCGCCGGCCGTGAAGCCTCGGTGGCGTACGCCATCACCAAGTACATGCCGGGCTACGCCTGGCTCTCCAACTTCGTCACCATCGCCATTCTCGCCGGATTCTCGTCAGTCATCCTGGTGATGCTCCTGGGGCAGTCGCGCGTCTTCTTCTCGATGAGCCGCGACGGGTTGGTCCCCGGGGTCTTCGCGGAGGTCCATCCGCGGTACAAGACACCTCACAAGTCGAACTGGCTGTTCTTCGTCTTCACCTCTCTCTTCGCCGCCTTCATACCCGAGGACATCGTCGGCGAGATGACCAGCATCGGCACGCTGTTCGCGTTCATCCTGGTCTGCGCCGGGGTGTGGATCATGCGCCGGCGGCGGCCCGACATCCCGCGCGGCTTCACCACGCCGGCGCTGCCGGTGGTCGCCATCCTCGGTATTGTCGTGTGCCTCTCCATGATCTACGGCCTGGGCTGGACCAACTGGCTGCGGCTCCTGGTCTGGCTGGTGATCGGACTGGTGATCTACTTCGCCTACGGGCGGAAGCACAGCCGGCTGGCAGCGGGGTCTACGCCCTAGATCCCGGGACCTCTGCTTCTCGGATCCCGGGGCCTCTACTTCTTGGCCGGCTTCTCGGGCGGCAGGGGCTTGGCGGCGTGCACCGCGTCGAGACGGTCCCGGATCTCCTTGAGCTTCGACTCGGGCAGCAACAGCACCGTCTCGCGGCCGCTGGCCCGCGCCGGCACGCCATGGGTGGCACCGGCCAGCGGCGGGTAGAGGGTGAGCGTCTCGCTGCCTGCCTGCCCCCCCTTCAGATCGAAGGCCAGGGCGGGCTGGCCGGCGCCGGCCCCCAGCGCGCCGGCCTCGGCCGGAGTGAGCAGGCGATCTGCCTTGGCCTCGGTGACCGCGAACAGCAGATCGGAGACCGGCAGGTAGGAGATCGTCTGCGTGCCCCGCTTCCAGTCGGTGCCGCTGCGGGAGAGGGTCACCGCCGACCGGCCCTCGTGCACCACCACCGAGTCGACCTGGTGAACCTCCAGGCCGGAGAGCAGCGGCGAGCGCCAATCGACCGGCGGGCGCGCCAGCGTCTCGGCGAGCGCCGAGCGGGTCTCGAACCAGGTCGAGCCGACCCGCGCATAGGTCAGGCTGCCGGCCGCCGATTCCGGCGCTCCCGGCTGCTGCCCGGCGGCGCTGGCCGGATGGCTGGCCCCCAGCTCGACGCGGAAGGGCTCGGATTGTCCGGCAACCACCGCCTCGAGCACCGCGCGCGGCGGCGCCGCCGGGGAGGGAGGCGCATCCAGGAAGTTGTCCGCGTTGAGGCCCGTCAGGTCGCTGAGCAGCTTTTCCACCTGGTCGCGGTCGGCGCGGTCGACGAGCGGGCTCTCCAGCCAGAAGCGGTCGCCGCGCCTGGCCAGCACGACCCGCGGCCCACCGCCCACCGTCCAGGCGAGGCGCTCGATGGTGTCGCGGTCGCCGTGGAACAACTGCCGGTCGCGCCAATCGCCCGGCTTCCTGGTCACGTCCGGCAGCAGCGTATCGCTGACGACGTAGGCTTGCGGCCGCCCCGCGACCGCGGCGATCGCCTGGCCGGGAGCGGTGGGAACGCTGGCGCCGATTTCGAGCACGGTCTCGCCGGGCGTCTCGGCGACCGTCAGGGCCACCACCGCGCGCGGCTTGTCGAGCCCCATCTCGGCGGGCGCCGCCCGCTCGAGGGTGCGGGTCTTTTCGAGGTTCGCCAGGCTGTCGAGCAGGCGGTCGACCGCGGCGGCATCGGCGCGCGCCTTGAGCGGCTGCGCGATCCGCCAATCGCCCAGGGCCGCGGCACCCGTGCCCGCCAGGGCTTCGGGGAGCTTCGTGGCGGCGGGCTTGGCGGCTGCCGCCGCTCCCGCCGGCGTCTTCGCGCCGGGCGCCGGTTGCCGCTCGAGCACCACCGTGGTGCCGGCCGCCGTCAGCCGTACCCGGTTCACCTGGTCCTTCTTGAAGTCGAGCACCTTCTTGGCGGCCTGGGCCCGCTCGTCGCTCGACGGCAGGTCGCGCTCGTAGAAGCGGATGAAGGCGGCGAGCGCCACCACCACGATCAGCAACACCAGCAGGGTGCGCGGGCGCACGGCGGAGCTATCGCCTCCTGCGGAAATAGACGTAGATGCCGGCGGCGGCGGCCAGGCCGGGCAGCACCAGCAGCGACAGCACGTAGACCGTGCGCAGCTCGCCGGCGGTCAAGCTCAGCCGCACCTGTTCGGTCTTCTTCGGCGGGATGCCGAGCAGCGTCTCACGCTCCACCAGCCAGTTGAGCGAGTTGGCGAGCAGCATGGCGTTGGTTCCGTTGGCCCGCACCAGCTGGTTGGTGGCGAAGTCGGAATCGCCGAAGACCACCAGGCGAGCGGGGCGGGCGCCGGCGGCGGCGCTCTTGATCTCCGCCGCTGCTCCCAGGGACACCGGACCGGGGACGTCCTTGTCGTCCTTGGTCACCTGGTCGAGGTGGGCGAGGTCCGTCTCGCCCCAGCCTTGACTGGAAGTGCGCAGCAGCTCGGTCACCTGGATGTTGCCGCCGGCGGGCACCTCCCCCTTGCCCACCGAGCGCGCCAGGCTGACCAGCACCGGCAGGCTGCCGGAACGCATCGCCTTGGTGATCGGGTGCTCGCCGTAGTCCTTGACGAACAGGGTCTCGGAGCCGAAGAACGGCATCGGGTTCGAGGGATCGACGACGATGTCGTGGCCGACCTTGACGCCGTAACCGGCCAGCCAACCCTCGAGTCCCGTATCGACGAGGGAGGAGCCCTGCAGGGTCGGATCGAGCAGCACGAGCATGCGGCCGCCGGCGCGCAGGTAGTCGGAGAACGCCTTCAGCTCGGGTTGCAGGAACGAGCCGGTGGGGCCGGCGATCACCACCAGGTCGGTCTTCGGCGGCACCGACGGCTTGCCGAGCGAGGCCCATTCCTCCATCTCGAAGTTGTCGCGTCCGAGGATCTCGCGGGAGCTCGACAGGCCGCGCGAACCGGAGTCGTCCAGGGAGTGCTCGCCGTGGCCGGTCGTGAACAGGATCTTCGGCTTGCGCCCCTCGGAGAGCTGCAGCAGGGCGCTGGTGAACGCCTGCTCGCCCTTGTAGCCGGTCATCTCCGGCCCCTGGCCGAGCTGCACGCCGGAGAAGTCGAAGTCGGCGAGATCGGCGGAGTCCACCACCCGGCGGTCGTTGCCGGAGGCGAACACCACGCCGGCGGCGGTGACGTTGTAGCGGCGGGCCAGCTGCTCGGCCAGCGCGCGGTTCTTCTCCGGATCGACCACCCGCAGGTGGATGCGCGGCGAGGCGGCGGCGTAGCGAGTCAGCAGCTCGCGGGTGGGCTCGTAGATGGGATGGCTGGTCTGGTCGTCCGGGACCAGCATCACCACGTCGACGTCGCCGCGCAGGTGCCGCAGCACCTCCTGGCTCTTGGGCGACAGCGAGTAGATGTGGCTGCCGGTCCAATCGAACCGCTTGTAGTACTTCGAGCTGAAGTAGTTGACGATGGCGAGCAGCGCCAGGATCAGCAGGATGCCCGCCGAGAGCGTGCCGGTCTTGATCAGCCGCCGGTTCCTCAGGGTCTCCATCCGGTCACCTCCACTTGCGGTCTTCGAGCGCCCGGCTGGCGAGGAAGAGGAAGAAAAAGATTGCCGACGCGTAATAGATCAAATGGCGGCTGTCCACGATGCCCTTGTGAAACTCCTCCATGTGGCCGAAGAGGTTGACGTAGCCGACCGCTTGCTTGGCGATCTCGCCGTTGAACAGGTTGTCCAGCAGGCCGACCAGGAAGAGCACGGCGACCAGCACCACGAAGGTCATGATCGCGGCGAGCAGCTGGCTTTTGGTCAGCGCCGAAAACAGCACGCCGACCGACAGGAACAGGGCGCCGAGGCACAGGATCCCGAAGTAGCCGCCGGCGATCGGTCCCCAGTCGACGCGGCTGTAGCGCCCGACGATCCCGGCGTAGGCCACCGTCGGCACCCACAGCGCGCAATAGAACGTGAGCGCCGCCAGGTACTTGCCGGCCACCACCTGGGACTCGGTGATCGGCGCCGTCATCAGCACCTCGATCGAGCCGCTGCGCAGCTCCTCGGAGATCAGGCGCATGGTCAGGACGGTGGTGATGAAGCACAGGATGATCCAGAAGAAGAAGCCCTGGAACAGCTGATCCATCGGCCGCTCGGTGCCGCCGCTGCGCGGATCGTTGAGGACGCTGACGACGGCGGCGAAGATGGCGCCGTTGTAGACCAGGAAGAAGCACATCACCAGGTAGGCGAGCGGCGACACGAAGTAGGCGCGCAGCTCGCGCAGGAAGGTGGCGTAGAGGGCCCTCACGACGGCACCTCCCCGCCGCCGGCGCCGCCGGTGCCGCCGGCGCTTCCCGCGGCGCCGGTGCCGCCGGAGGTTGCGGCAGCGGCCGGCGGCGGCGCGGACGAGGATGCGGACGGCGGCGCCCCGCCGCCGGTCGGCTCCGTCGCCTCCGCCGGCTCGCTCCCACCCGCGCCGCCCGGCGGCTCGTGAGTGGTCAGGCGGACGAAGACCTCCTCGAGCGAAGGCCGCTCGAGAGCCAGCTCGAGCAGCACCCAGCCGCGTTCGACGGCGGCGCGAAAGACGCGCTCGCGGGGATCGGCGCCGCGATCGCACTCCAGCACGAAGCTTCCCGCCCCGCCGGCGCCGGGGCGAAGGGCGACGACGCCTTCGATCTGCTCCAAGGCGGCAGGCGCCGCCGCGGGAGCGTCCTTGAGCGTCACCCGCAGGCCGGGGTTGCCGACGAACGACTGGCGCAGGTTGTCCGGCGTGCCCGAGGCGGCAATGCGGCCGCGGTCGATGATGATCACCCGGTCGCAGAGCAGCTCGACCTCGGGAAGGATGTGGGTCGAGAGCAGCAGCGTGCGCTCGCGCCCCAGCTCACGGATCAGCTCGCGGATGGAGATGATCTGCTTGGGGTCGAGACCGACGGTGGGCTCGTCGAGGACCAGCACACCGGGGCGGTGCAGGATGGCCGTCGCGAGCCCAACCCGCTGCCGGAATCCCTTCGAGATGGTGCCGATGATCTGGTGGCGGACCTCCTCGAGCATGCAGCGCTCGATCGCCTCGCCGACGGAGGTGCGCACCTCGCCGCCCGCAAGGCCCTCGAGGCTGGCGCGGTACAGGAGGTACTCCTCGACCCTCATCTCGGGATACAGCGCGACGTTCTCGGGCAAGTAGCCGAGATGGCGCCGCACCTCGGTGGGCGACTCGAAGAGGTCGCGCCCGGCAACCGTGACCCGGCCGGAAGTCGGCGGCAGGAACCCGGTGATCATGCGGATGGTCGTGGTCTTGCCGGCGCCGTTCGGCCCCAGCATGCCCAGGATCTCGTGGTCCGCGGCGGTGAACGAGACGCCGTCGACGGCGGTGAAGTCGCCGTACCGGCGGCTCAAATCGTGGGCTTCGATCATGCGGCTCCCTCAGGCGATGGCCCGGGCGAAACGACGCGGCTCTGCGCGGCGTGACCCGTACTGGCCCGTAATGACGGCAGCGGAACACGGCGCGAGGCACGCCTCCCGCGTTCGGCAGGCGCCCGCGTCGCCGCTCCGCGCATCAGCAAGATGGATGCCTCCCCCACCCACCCGGACTGCCGGGGGACAGTCCGTGCCGCGGCAGGCGGCGACGGGCCGCGAGCACGCCAAAGCCGCCCAGACCGCGCCATAATGGCACCTGCCCACGGGCCCCAGCGCTAACGGTCCACCTCGCCCAGCGCCAGGTCGAGCGAACCCAGCAGGGTCACCAGGTCGCCGATGCCGTGGCCTCGGACCATCTGGGGAAGGGCCTGGAGGTTGTAGAAAGACGGTGCTCGGACGTGGCAGCGCCAGGGCGGGGAGGCGTCGCCGCGACTGCCGGGGCCGGCGGCCAGGTAGAAGCCGATCTCGCCGCGCGGGCCCTCGACGCTGAAGTAGGTCTCGGCCGCCGCCGGCGGCGCGTCCGGCGCCTCCTGACCGCCCCCGGCGTCGGGCTCCACCCGCACCGGGCCTGCCGGCAGGCGTTCGAGGCACTGGGAGATCAGGCCGGCCGATTGGCGCAGCTCGTCCATCCTGACCAGGAAGCGGTCGTAGGCGTCGCCGTTGCGCCCCACCGGCACCGTGAAATCGAGCTCCTCGTAGGCGTCGTAGGGGAGCGCCTTGCGCAGGTCCCAGTCGACGCCGGCAGCCCGCAGCGCCGGCCCGGTGACGCCATAGTCGAGCGCGGTTTCCGCCGGCAGCACCCCCAGGCCGACGGTGCTCTGCTTGAACCGGCGGTCCTCGCCGGGCAGCTGCCGGTAGGCCTCGGCGCGAGAGGGCAGCGCCGCCGCCAGCTCGGCGCAGCCCGCCAGCCAGCCGTCGGGCACGTCGCGCGGCAGACCCCCGGGCACCGCGCAGCGGAGGGTGAGGCGGGCGCCGCAGTAGCCGGCGAGCAGGTCGAGGACCTGCTCGCGGTCACCCAGGGCCGCCTGGAAGGCGCCTTCGACACCGGCGTCGGCGGCGAAGGTCGCCAGCCACAGCAGGTGGGAGGCGATGCGTTGCAGCTCGGCAAGCACCACGCGCAGGTAGCGCGCCCGCGGCGGCACGGCGAGCCCGAGCAGCTTCTCGACCGCCCCGGCGTAGGCGAGGTTGGCGGCCGCCGCCGCGGCAAAATCGAGGCGGTCGGTGAGGGCGACCCCCTCGCGCAGCGAGAAGCCCTCGAACAGTTTCTCGAGGCCGCGATGGCCGTAGCCGATGCGCGGCTGGCAGCCGGCCACCTCCTCGCCGTCCAGCGTCAGGCGCAGCCACAGCACCCCTTGCAGGGCCGGATGCCGCGGGCCGAACGCCAGCTCGACCACCTCGCCATCGCCGCGCTCCGGGGGCGGCGCGACGTCTCCTGCGGCCGGATTGTCAGGTCCCGCGACGGGACCGCCGGGCTCGCCGGGCTTGCCGGGCTCGCCGCCCGGGCCGGTATCGCCGGTCAGGGCACCGTCGCCAGCCTCAGCGTGCATCGCCCTCGGCCGTCGCCTCCGGCCTCGCCGCGGGCGCCGTGCCATCTCCGGCGGCCGGCGAGGCACCCGGCATGTCCGGCGGATCGAGGTGGAGCGCCGCGCCGGTGTCGATGCCGGCGAGCGGGAAGTCCTTGCGCAGGGGGTGGCCGGTGAAGCCCTCCCACAGCAGGATGCGGGTGAGATCCGGGTGCCCCGTGAAGTCGATGCCGAAGAGGTCGTGGACCTCGCGCTCGGGCCAGCCGGCGCCGCGCCAGACCCCGGTGACGCTGGGCACCGGCGAGCCGTCGCCGGCCCGCGTCTTGAGGCGGATACGGCGGTTCTCGCGGAAGCTGTAGAGATGGTAGACGACCTCGAAGCGCTGCTCCCGCTCGGGGTAGTCGGCGGCGCAAAGGTCCACCAGGCGGGTGTAGCGGAACCGCGAGCGCAGCGTGGCGGCCACCGCGGCGACCTGCTCGCTGCGCACCAGCATGCAGATCTCGGAGCTTTCGGCGCCTCGTTCGATCGAGACGATGGCGTCGCCCAGCTCTCGACGCAGCTCCTCGGCGAGCGGATCGAGGGCTTCGATCATCGCCGCTCCCGCTCCCCGATCCGCCACTCTCCCAGCCGGCGCTGCCTGGCGATCTTCTGTTCGAGATGGAGCAGCGCCTGAAGCAGCGCCTCGGGCGGCGGCGGGCAGCCCGGGACGTACACGTCGACCGGGATCACGCGATCGATCCCCTGGGTCACCGCGTAGGTGGGGAACGGGCCGCCGCAGGCCGCGCACGCGCCCATGGCGATCGCCCACTTGGGATCCGGCATCTGGTCCCACAGCCGCCGCAACAGCGGCGCCAGCTTCTCGCTCACCGTGCCGGCCACGATCAGCACGTCGCTTTTGGCCGGCGGGGTCGCCGGCGGCGGCGCCGCGGCATGCAAGCCGAGCCGCGCGCCGTCGAAGCGGGGGTCCAGGACCGCCGTCATCTCGACCGCGCAGCAAGCCAGGCCCAGCCGGATCGGACGCAGGGCCGAGCTTCGCGCCCAGTCGAAGATCAGGTCGCAGGTGGTGGTGAGCGCGGCGGCGAAGTAGGTCCCCGGCTCGGCCGGCGCGCCAGGCCCGGCCGGCGGGCCTTCAGGCAAGGGTGCTGGATCGGTCATCGGCGCTTGGCGGCAGCGGGCAGGAGAACCACCTCTCGGAGGTAGCTTACCTCGGGGACGAGTCGCAGCCGTGAGCCTGCTACAATCCCGCTCCGCAAATGACTGAAAGGGAAATACTTCCCACTGCCGACCGGCTGCTCGCCCTGGTCGACGCCATGGCCGGCCAGCCGGTGCTGATGCTGGTCGACCTGGTGGCAGACGTGTTCATCAGCGGCGCTCCCAAGCGCATCAGCCGCGAAGCGCCGGTCCTGATCCTGACCTTCGAGGGGGAGCGCCTGACTCCCGGCGGCGGCGCCAACGCGGTGGCCAACGTCGCCGCGCTCGGCGGCCGCCCGCTGCCGCTCGGCATCCTCGGCGACGACGCCCACGGCGAGCGGCTGCGCGACACCCTCGCCGCCCGCGGAGTGCCCACCGCGGGACTCCTGGTGCGGCGCGGCTTTCGCACTCCGACCAAGGTGCGCATCCTGGGCGGCGGCCGCAACCAGGTCAAGCAGCAAATCGTGCGCTACGACATCGAGGACACGCTCGAGCTCTCCGGCGAGGAACGGGAGCGCTTTGCCGGGGCGCTCGCGGGTTGGCGCGGCGCGGCGCACGCCGCCATCGTCTCCGACTATGGCTACGGCGCCGCCGATCCGGCGCTGCTCGCGCCGCTCCGCGCCGCCCTGGCGCCAGGGGGCACGCTGGTCGGCGACAGCCGTTTCCGGCTGGCGGCCTTCGCCGGCCTGGACGGCGCCACCCCCAACGAGGAGGAGGCCGAGGCGCTTCTGGGGACCCGTCTCGCCGACGACCTGGGGGGGTTGGAACGGAGCTGCCGGGGCCTGCTCGGCCGGCTCGGCACCCGCTTCCTGCTCCTCACCCGCGGCAGCCGCGGCATGAGCCTGTTCCAGGACGGTTCGACGGCCCACCTGCCGGTGTCCGGCGGCGACCAGGTGGCCGACGTGACCGGCGCCGGCGACACGGTCATCGGCACCTTTGCGCTCGCGCTGGCAGCCGGCGGCAGCCCCCTCGAGGCGGCGCTGCTGTCGAATTACGCCGGCGGCGTGGTGGTGATGAAGACGGGAACCGCGACCCTGACCAGGGACGAGCTGCGCCGCGCCATCCGCGCCGACCCGCGGCCGCTCGAGGAGCTGCGCTGGCTGCGATGACCGCCCTGGCTGCGCTGACTGCGATGACCGCGCTGGCTGCGATGACCGCGCTGGCTGCGATGACCGCGCTGGCTGCACTGGCTGCGATGACCGCGCTGGCTGCGCTGGCTGCGATGACCGCGCTGGCTGCGCTGGCTGCGATAAACGCCATGCTGATCCGGCGGCGTAAGCCCGAGGAGTCGCGATGGGCGTGGTGCTGAGCCAGCCGCAACTGGCCGCGCGGCTGGCCGAGCTTGCCGCCGCCGGACGCCGGATCGCCTTCGCCAACGGCCACTTCGATCTCCTGCACGTCGGGCACCTGCGCTACCTGCGGGCGGCCCGGGCGGAGGTCGGCGAGGCCGGCGTGCTGGTCGTGGCGGTCAACGGCGACGCTTCGGTCGGGCGCCTCAAGGGCCCCGGGCGCCCGCTGGTGCCGGCAGCCGAGCGCGCCGAGCTGGTGGCAGGCCTCGAACCCGTCGACTTCGCCGTCGTCTTCGAGGAGGACTCGCCGGCCTCCCTGCTCGCCCTGCTGCGCCCCGACGTCCACTGCAAGGGGCCCGATTACGGCTCCCCGGAAGCCGTCCCCGAGTACGAGGTCGTGCGCGCCTATGGCGGCCGCACCGTCCTGGTGGGCGACCCCAAGGACCACGCCACCAGCGAGCTGGTGGGCCGCATCCGGCGGCTGCCGGGCGCCGGCGGCGAATGAACGGCGCCGTCTCCGACCGCGCGCGCATCCTGCTGGTGCGCACCAGCAGCCTGGGCGACGTGGTGCACGCCCTGCCGGTGCTGACCGCGCTGCGGCGCCACCTGCCCCTGGCGAGGCTGGGCTGGGTGGTCGAAGAGCCCTACGCACCGCTGCTCGCCGGCCACCCCGACCTCGACCAGCTGCTCGTCGTCCGCTTGCGCCGTTGGGGCAGGCGGCCGCTCGCCGCCGGCACCCTGTCCGGCATCGCCGGCTTCCTTGGAGAGCTGGACCGCTTCGCTCCCCAGGTGGTGCTCGACCTGATGGGCAACCACAAGGCGGCGGTCATCGCCGCGCTGTCCCTGGCCCCGCGGCGCGTCGGCCACGCCCGGGCCGGGCGCCGCGAGCCGTCCAGCGCGCTGTGGCTGTCCGAGCGGGTGCCGGTCGCGGGCGCGCACGCCGTCGACCGCGCCCTCTCGCTGCTCGACGGCCTGGGATTGCCGCGCGAGCCGGCGGACTTCGGCGGCGACAAGCTGTTCCGCGCTTCGCGGCAGGCGGCGCGTGAGGATCCCCCGTTCGCGGTGCTCCATCCCGGCGCGGGCTGGGGCAACAAGGCCTATCCGCCGGCGTGGTGGGGCGAGGCGGTGCGCCGGCTGCACACCGCCACCGGCGTGCGCACCAGGGTCGCCGCCGCTCCGGGAGAGGAGGCCCTGGCTGCGGCGGTGGTGGCGGCGGCGGCCGTTGCCGGGGAACCCGCCGCCGAGCAGGTGCCCGCCCCGGACCTGCCGGCGCTCGCCGCCCTGCTGCGCGGCGCCGCGCTGATGCTGGGCGGAGACACCGGCCCCACCCACCTGGCGCACGCCCTGGGCACGCCGGTATTGATGGTCATGGGTCCCACGGACCCGGAGCGCCACGGCCCCTACGGCGCCCCGGAGCGTGCGGTCGTCCGCCGCCTGCCCTGCAGCTTCTGCCACCGGCGCTTCGCGGAGGCCAAGGCGTGCCTGCTCGAGATCCCGCCCGAGAGCCTCGCCGAGCGCGCCGCCGGGTTGCTGGCGGAGTCACTAAGTCACGGCCTTTCTTCGCGTTGACCCTGTTTCCCCGCCGCTGCTAGACTGGCTCCCAGGGGCAACGATCAGGCTCGAAACGCCCGCTGGCCACGGCGGGCGCGCGGCCGCGGCAGCGCGGCTCTTCAGGAGACGGCATGGCGGCACCACCGGAATTCGCAACGCGCAGGCAGACGGGCCAGGCCAGCAAGTTTGGCGAGCTGCTGGTGCGCAGCGGCAAGATCGATCAGCAGCAGCTGCAGGAGGCGCTGATCTATCAGAAGGAGCAGGGCGGCCGTCTCGGCGCGGCGATGGTGAAGCTCGGCCACCTCACCGAGCGGCAGCTCGTCGATGCGCTCAGCAACCACTTTGGCGTGCCGGCGGTGGACCTCGCGGCAACCGAGATCGACGAGGCGGTGATCAAGATCATCCCCGCCGACATCGCGCGCAAATACATCATCGTGCCGGTGAGCAAGGCCGGCGCCACCGTCACCGTGGCGATGCTCGATCCCTCCAACGTCTTCGCCATGGACGACGTCAAGTTCATGACCGGCTACAAGGTCGAGCCGGTCCTGGCGGCCGAGACCGGCATTCGGGCCGCGATCGACAAGTACTACGGGTCGACCCACGCGATCGAGCTCAAGAAGGTCATGGAGGACCTCTCGGAGGAAGCCGGCACCGGCACCGACCTCGAGGTGCTCGAGGAGGAGCAGGACCTGGACCTGGCGACGCTCGAGGAGGAATCCGAGCAGGCGCCGGTGGTCAAGCTGGTCAACATCGTCTTGACCGACGCCATCAAGCGCGGCGCCTCCGACATTCACATCGAGCCGTATGAAAAGGAGTACCGGGTCCGCTACCGCATCGACGGCATCCTCTACGAGATGATGCACCCGCCGCTCAAGCTCAAGGAGGCGATCACCAGCCGGGTCAAGATCATGGCGCGCCTGGACATCGCCGAAAAGCGGCTGCCGCAGGACGGCCGCATCAAGATCAAGACCAAGATCGGCGGCAAGGCGAAGGACCTCGATTACCGCGTCTCGGTGCTGCCGACGCTGTTCGGCGAAAAGATCGTGATGCGGCTGCTCGACAAAGACAAGCTGATGCTCGACATGGCGAAGCTGGGCTTCGAGCCGGAGTCGCTGCGCCGCTTCGAAAACGCCATCCTGAAGCCCTACGGCATGGTGCTGGTCACCGGTCCCACCGGCTCGGGCAAGACCAATACCCTGTATTCGGCGCTGCAGCGGATCAACACCCCCGAGGTCAACATCATCACCGCCGAGGATCCGGTCGAGTTCAACCTGATGGGTATCAACCAGGTGCAGATGCGCGAGCAGATCGGGCTCAACTTCGCCGCCTCGCTGCGCTCCTTCCTGCGCCAGGACCCCAACATCATCCTGGTCGGCGAGGTGCGCGACTTCGAGACCGCCGAGGTGGCGATCAAGGCCGCGATGACCGGCCACCTGGTGCTCTCGACCCTGCACACCAACGACGCCCCGTCGTCGATCAACCGCCTGATGAACATGGGGATCGAGCCCTTCCTGGTGGCCACCTCGGTGCACCTGATCGCCGCCCAGCGCCTGGTGCGGAAGATCTGCGCCTTCTGCCGCGAACCGGCGCCCGAGGTACCGCCCAACGTCCTGGTCGAGGCCGGCTTCTCCGACGCCGAGGCGCGCACCCTGAAGCTTTTCCGCGGCCGCGGTTGCGAACGCTGCAGCAACACCGGCTACAAGGGACGCATCGCGCTCTACGAAGTCATGGAGGTGGAGGACGAGATCCGCGAAATGATCCTCTCGGGAGCCAGCTCCTACGAGCTGCGGGTCAAGGCGATCCAGAACGGCATGATCACGCTGCGCGGCAGCGGCCTGCAGAAGATCCGCGACGCCGTCACCACGATGGAAGAGGTGCTGCGGGAAACGGTCCTGTAGCCCGGGACCCCGCGGCCGGCAGCCCTGCCGGGAGGAGTGCCCCGGTGTCGTTCATTGCGGCGGCGGACCTGGTTGGCGGCTGCCGAACTTCTTTGCCGCTCCGGCGATTCCCAGGCCGATCAGCACCACCACGGTAGCGCCGATCCACTGGCCGGGAACGTGCGCCAGGTGCGCCGCCCAGGCGAGGCCTGCCACTGCCACCACGAAGCCGATCAGGTACCAGACGCTGGTCTGTGACATTCCAACCTCCGCCTCACGGGGATTGTCCTCACGTTCACCTCCGGCGAGCGGAGGTTTGCATTCACCGCGCCAGCTGCTCGCGCACCGCGCCGGCGACGGCGGCCAGGGCTTGCGGCAGCTTGTCCGGCTCGCGGCCGCCGGCCTGGGCGAAATCGGCGCGGCCGCCGCCGCCCCCGCCCACCACCGCTGACAGCGTCTTGACCAGCTCGCCGGCCTTGACCCGCGGCGTCAGGTCCTTGCTCACGGCGGCCACCAGCGACACGGTGTCCTGGCCGCGGGTGCCGATCACCACCACGCCGGAGCCGAGCTTCGAACGCAAGGCGTCGGCCATCTCGCGCAGCTCGCCGGCCGGCGCCGGCGGCACCTCGCGCGCCACCACCCGTATGCCGTCCACCAGCAGGTCCTCCTGGCCGCCGGCCGGGCCGCCCGAGACCAGCTGCATGCGCAGGCGGCGCATCTCCTGCTCGAGCTGGTCCTGGCGCTGCCGCAGCTGCTCGGCCTTCTGCAGCTGCTGCTCGTAGTCGCCGGAATGGATCCCCAGGCGCGTCATCAGCTCGGCGTAGGCGATCCGCTGCCGCCGCACCTCGGCCACGGCATGGGCGCCGGTCACCGCCTCGATACGGCGCACGCCCGAGGCCACGCCGCGCTCGGAGTCGATGAGGAAGAGTCCGATCTCGCCGGTTGAGTGCACGTGGCAGCCGCCGCACAGCTCGAGGCTGAAGCCCGGCACGCCGACCGTGCGCACGCGCTCGCCGTACTTCTCGCCGAACAGCGCCATGGCGCCGGCGGCGATCGCCTCCTGGTAGCTCCTGGTCACGAAGTCGGTCGGCACCGCCCGCCGGATCCACTCGTTGACCAGGTCCTCCACCTCGTCCTGCTCCTGCCGGAACAGGCCGCGGTGGTAGGTGAAGTCGAAACGCAGGCGGTCCGGCGCCACCAGCGAGCCGGCCTGGCGCACGCTCTTGCCCAACACCTGCCGGAGAGCTGCCTGCAGCAGATGCGTGGCGGTGTGATTGCGCTGGGTGGCCAGCCGCGGCTCGTGATCGACCCGCAGGTCGACGCGGGCATGGCGGGCCAGCTCTCCGTCCTCGATCTCGACGAAGTGATAGAAGACGCCGGCGGCGTCCTTCTGGGTGTCGGCGACGCGCGCCCGCCCGCCGTCCCAGAGGATCAGCCCGGTATCCCCCACCTGGCCGCCAGACTCGGCATAGAAGACCGTCTGGTCGAGGACCACCACGCCGCTCTGGCCGGCGGCGAGCGTCGAGACCCGCACCGGCGCCCCGTCCTTCCACGCAGCCAGCCGCACCACCTCGGCCTGCTCGCCGAGCAGCTCGGTGCGGTCGTAGCCCTCGAAGCGGGTGGCGGCGAGATCGGCGTGGCCGCGCACCACCTCGCGCAGCGCGGCCAGCCGGCTCTGCACCTCCTGCGTGGCGCGGCGCGACTGCTCGCGCTGCGTGTCCAGGGCCGTATCGAAACCCGCCTCGTCAACGTGGAAGCGCTCCTCCTCGGCGATCTCGCGAATGACGTCGATCGGCAGGCCGTAGGTGTCGTAAAGCCGGAATACCATCGGCCCCGGCAGCTCCGACCTGCCCTCGGCGCGCAGTCGCTCGATCTCCTCCTGCACCTGGCGGGCGCCGTTGGCGACGGTCGAACGGTACTTCTCCTCCTCCGCCTGCATGGTGGCCATCGTCGCCTGGCGGGTCGCCGCCAGCTCGATGTAGGTGTCCCCCATCACCTCTCCCACCACCGGCACCAAGCGGTGAAGGAAGGGCTCCTCGAACCCGAGCCGCATACCGTGGCGGACGGCCCGGCGCAGCAGGCGGCGCAGCACGTAGCCGCGGCCCTCGTTGCCGGGGATGACGCCGTCGGCGAGCAGGAAGGTCACCGCGCGCAGATGGTCGGCGATGACCCGCATCGAGACGTCGCGGTCGGGGTCGCTGCCGTAGCGGCTGCCGGCCAGCTCGCCGGCCGCCGCGAGCAGCGGCCGGAACAGGTCGGTGTCGTAGTTGGAGTCGACCTTCTGCAGCACCGACGCCACCCGCTCGAGCCCGGCGCCGGTGTCGATCGACGGCCTGGGCAGCGGCACCAGCTCGCCGGGCTGGCCGGGGGCCGCCGCGGGAGCGCGCTCGTACTGCATGAAGACCAGGTTCCAGATCTCGAGATAGCGTCCGCTGCCCGTCCCCTCTTCCCAGGGGACGGGCGGCAGCTCGGGATGCAGGTCGACGAAGATCTCGCTCGAAGGGCCGCAGGGGCCGGTGTCGCCCATCGCCCAGAAGTTGTCCTCCCGCCCGCAGCGGCGGACCCGCTCCGGCGGCAGCGTCGAAAGCTCGAGCCACAGCTCGCGCGCCTCGTCGTCCTCTTCGAAGACGGTGGCCGTCAGCCGGTCGGGCGGAATGCCCCAGACCCCGGTGACCAGCTCCCAGGCGCCGCGGATCGCCTCTTCCTTGAAGTAATCGCCGAACGAGAAATTACCCAACATCTCGAAGAAGGTATGGTGGCGCGCGCTCGGCCCCACGTTCTCGAGGTCGTTGTGCTTGCCCGACACGCGCACGCACTTCTGCACCGAGACCGCGCGCGGCGACGGCGGCTGCTCGAGCCCCAGGAAATAGCTCTTGAACGGCGCCATTCCGGCGTTGACGAACAGCAGCGTGGGGTCCCCCTGCGGGACGAGCGGCGCGCTGGGCACGACGCGGTGGCCGCGGCCACTCCAGAACTCGGTGAAGCTGCGGCGAATCTCGGAGCTTTTCATGCAGGGATCACGCGCAGGTCATGCTGCCATCGAGCTGGTATCGAGCCGGTATCGATCAGGTAGCGAACAGGTTGCGAACAGGTGCCTGGGCGTGGCGTGCTAGTCGAGGTCGTCCGGAGGCTCGGCCGCGAGATCCTCGGTCTCGCCGGCACGTCGGGCGCCGACGGCGCGCTCGTCGTTCTCGTCGTTCTCCGCCAGGACGGCAAAGATAGCACGGCGCGAAAATCCCTTGCGGGAGAGGTGGCGGGCCAGCGCCGCCGCGTTCTTGCCGCGCCAGCGGGCGGCGGCCTCGCGCGCGCCGGGCAGGTCGTCCTCCGGGAGATCCGCGAGCGCCGCGGCCGCGGCCTGGGGAGCGGCGCCGCGCCGCTCGAGCTCGGCGCGCAGCCGGGCACGCCCCAGGGCGCCGCGCGCGAGGAGCGAGGCGACCAGGCCGCGCGCCGCCGCGGCGTCGTCGAGCCAGCCCTCCCGCGTCAGCCGCGCCAGCGCCTGCTCGATCTCGGGCCGGGGATAGCCGCGCCGCGCCAGCTTGCCCGCCAGCTCGCTCGCGAAATGGGGCCGCAGGGCGAGCAGCCGGCAGGCCCGGTCGTAGCACGGGGGATGGGCCTCGCCGCCGGCGGCGCTCAATGCTGCTCGAGCTCGAAGCTGGCGGGGCCGGTCAGCAGGTCGCCGTCGCCGGCAATCGCCAGCGACTCCTCCATCTGGTCGCGTGAAATGTCGGCGGTGAACTGCACGCCCTGGATCTTGAGCTTGAACTCGTCCGGGTTGGTGGCGCGCTTGAGCGCCTCGTCCAAGGTGATCAGGCCGCTCTTGTACAGCTGGAACAGCGACTGGTCGAAGGTCTGCATGCCGTACTGGCTGGTGCCCAGGGCAATCTGCTCGCGGATGTATTTCGTCTTTTCCTTGTTCTCGATGCACTCGCGGATGTAGGCGGTGGAGATCAGGACCTCCGACGCCGGCACCCGGCCCAGGCCGTCCGCCCGCGGCACCAGGCGCAGCGAGATGATGGCCTTGAGCACCTGCGACAGCTGGATGCGGATCTGCTTCTGGTGGTGCGGCGGGAAGACCGAGATGATGCGGTTGACGGTCTCGGTGGCGTCGAGGGTGTGCAGGGTGGAAAAGACCAGGTGGCCGGTCTCGGCGGCCAGCAGCGCCGTCTCGATGGTTTCGAAGTCGCGCATCTCGCCCACCAGCAGCACGTCCGGGTCCTGGCGCAGGGCGGCGCGCAGCGCGGTGGCGAAGCCGCGGGTATCGACGTCGATCTCGCGCTGGTTGACGATCGATTTCTTGTCGCGGTGCAGGAACTCGATCGGGTCCTCGATCGTCATGATGTGCTCGCCGCGGCTGTTGTTGATGTAGTCGACCATCGCCGCCAGCGTCGTCGACTTGCCGGAGCCGGTCGTGCCGGTGCACAGCACCAGGCCGCGGCGCTCCTCGCAGATCTGTTCGAGCACCGGCGGCAGCATCAGCTCGCGCACGCTCATGATGCGCGCCGGGATGACGCGCATCACCAGCCCGACCGCGCCGCGCTGCTGGAACACGTTGCAGCGGAAGCGCCCGAGGCCGGGCACCGAGTAGGCGATGTCGAGCTCGAGGTCCTCCTTGAAGCGCTGCTTCTGGCGGGCGTTCATGATCGAGAACGCCATGGCGATGGTGTCTTCCTGCATCAGGCGCTTGAGCTCGCCAAGCGGCGCCAGCTCGCCGTCGATGCGCAGGACCGGGTGGCTGCCCACCTTGAGATGGAGGTCCGAGGCCTTGCGCTCGACCGCCATCTTGAGCAGGTCGTTGATGTTCATCGCGGTCGCTCCTCGCTCAGCCGGCGCCGTCGGCGCCGGGCTGGCCGGCGACGGCCAGAAGCTCCTCGCGGGTCTCGGACCCTGCCTCGCCGCGGCGTCGACCGGCGGGACCGGCGGGCGCCGCCGGGGAGACCGGGTACAGCCAGCCGTGCCGGTCCTTGATCTCGCCCGAGATGATGCCCATGAACTCCGCCGCCAGCCGCAGCGTGACCTCGCCGGGGCGGCCGGACCCCACCGCGATGCGGTCCACCGAACGCACCGGCGTGATCTCGGCAGCGGTGCCGGTGAAGAACATCTCGTCGCAGGTGTAGAGCAGGCCGCGCGGGACCACCTGCTCCCGCACCTCGATGCCGGCGTCGCGGGCGAGGGTGATGATGGCGTCGCGCGTGATGCCCGGCAGCATGGAGGCCGACACCGGTGGCGTCAACAAGACGCCGCCCTGGACGAGGAAGAGGTTCTCGCCGGAGCCTTCGCTGACGTAGCCGCCGGCATCCAGGGCGATCCCCTCGACGAAGCCGTTGGTGACCGCTTCCATCTTGATGAGCTGCGAGTTGAGGTAGTTGCCGGTCGCCTTGGCCATCGCCGGCAAGGTGCTGGAGGATGGCCGGCGCCATGACGAGACGCAGGCATCGACGCCCTGGTTGAGCGCTTCGTCGCCCAGGTACTTGCCCCATGGCCAGGCGGCGATCACCACCTCGACCGGGGAGCGCAGCGGATTGACCCCCATGGAGCCGAAGCCGCGGAAGACCAGCGGCCGGATGTAGCAGGCCTCGAAACCGTTGCCGAGGATGGTTTCGAGGATCGCATCGCGGAGCTCCGGAACGGAGAACGGCAGCTCCATGCGATAGACCTTGGCGGAAAGCACGAGCCGGCTGAGATGCTCGGGCAGCCGGAAGATGGACGGCGTCACCTCGCTGGTTTCGGGGTTGACCGTGCGGTAACAGCGGATGCCTTCGAAGACCCCTGAGCCGTAATGCAGCGCATGGGTCAGGACGTGGACAGTGGCCTTCTCGAACTCGACGAGCTTCCCGTCTTTCCAGATCCAGCGGACATTGGCAAAGGGATTGGGCGGGGCCAAGGACCACCTCCTTTAGGCTGTGACGATGCTAGCCCCAAAACGCCCCCCCGTCTACCTACCTCCGGAGGAGACCCCTCGGCTCTCCCCACCTACGGTCGCTGGTCTCTCCGGCGACCTGTGGTGTTAGAGCTCGCTTTGGAGAAGAAGCAGGGCGGCTCCGGCTAAGACGGCCGTCTCGATGCGGAGGACCCTGGGGCCCAGGGAGACTCGGCGCCAACCTCCGGTCTCCAGGGACTCGATCTCGGCGGGGGACCAGCCGCCTTCGGGGCCTACGAGAAGCGACTCGCTTGGGGCTTCCGAGGGTGCTTGCCCTGGTGAGAGGCTCCCGAAACCTTGAACCGGCCCCGCTGGATCCAGGAGCCAGCGGCGGGTGGCACCGGCGGCCAGGGCGGCTACCTCTGCGAAGGGGTGCGGGCCGGTGACCTGGGGACAGCGGGCGCGGTGGCATTGCTCGACGGCGGCGGCGGCCACGCGGCGCAGACGCTCGGCAGTGCCGGCGCCGAAGCTGCGCGGGCCGCGCTCGGTGTTGAGGAAACGCACGGCGCTCGCACCGATCTCGGTCGCCTTCTCGACCAGCCACGAAGCGCGCTCGGGCCGCAGCGTGGCGACCAGCAGCTCCAGATGCAGCCGCGGCTCGTTGGGCGGGGCCGGCTCCGCCAGCTCCACCATCGCCGCGCTCCGGCCCACCCGGATGACCTCGCCCCAGCGCGCCTGCCCCTCGCCGTCGACCACCCGCAACCGCTCGCCGGCGCCGACCCGGCGGGCACGGAACAGATGGCGGTAGGCGTCGCCCTCGACGATCAGGAGGGGCAAGATGGGAAGCGGGGCCTGCAACGGGCCGGACGCTCCGCCCGCAGATGCCTTGGCTGGCTCGGCGCGTTCGTCGCCGTCCCCGGACGCGAAGCGCTGCGGATCGACGAGCAGCGTGATCAAGGCGCCGGCCACACGAATTTGAGGGCCACCCAATCGCCCGCGGCGACCCTCCCGCCCTCGCCCGCCTCCACGAGGCCGAGCGCCGCGAGCCGCGCCGACGTTTCGGCCGCACGCTCGGCCAGCAGGCCGGACAGGATGAGCACGCCGCCGGGAGCGAGGAGCGGCAGCAGGTCGGCGAGATCGGGCTGGATCTCTTCCGGCACCACGTTGACGGCCACGACGTCGAAACCGACTGCCGCAGGCCGGGGCGAGCGAGGCGCGAGCGCCGCGGCGCGCCCGGCGAACAGGAGAGGATGAAGGCTGTTGAGCCGGCTGTTGACCCGGGCCTGGAAGGCCGCCACCGGATCGGCATCGAAAGCGACCGCCCGCGCCGCGCCAAAGGCGAGCGCCGCGAAGGCGAGGATGCCGGTGCCGGTGCCGACGTCGAGCACCGAGCGGCCGGCGACCTCGGACGACTCGAGCAGCGCGAGCGCCAGGACCGTCGATTCGTGGCTGCCGATGCCGAAGGCGGTGCGCGCCGGCACCCGGAGCAGCCGCCGGCCGGCAGGAACCGGCAGCGCCGCGGCCACCGCCTCGGGCTCCCGAGGATCGATCAGCAGCGTCCGGCCGAGCGGAAAAGGAACGGCTTGCCGGCGGTACTCGGCCATCCAGTCGGTATCCGGCGGCTCGTCTTCGGAGAGGAGCTCGATGGCGGTCTGAAGCGCCACTGGGAACGGCTCCGCACCTCCGGACTTCAGCGTCTCCTCCTCTCCTCCCACACTCGAGAGCCTCTTCGGTCCGGGCTGCGGGACCGGCCGCCGCGCCTTTTCGAACCAGGCGGTGAGCCGCAGCCGGCCGTCCGGCTCGCTCTCGGTCGAGACGCCCAGCGTTCCCGACTGCCACAGGTCGGCGACCAGGGATTCCTCGAGCGCGGCGGGAAGCCGGTAGACACGGCGCAGGTAAGGCATCGAACGGCGGCTACCTGGTATGAATCATCCGAATAGGTTCTTCACGCGGTCGAGCACCGTCTTGTCCTCCCGCACCGGATGACCCCGCAGCTCGGCGAGGCGCCTGAGCAGCAGCACTTCCTCGTCGGAGAGGTCGCGGGGGCTGGGCACCTCGATCAGGACGCTGACCAGGTGATCGCCGCGGCCGCTGCCGTCGAGACGGTCGACACCCTCGCCGCGCAGCCGGAAGTCGCGGCCGTACGCGGTGCCGGGTGGGACCTCGAGCGCGGACTTGCCGCGCAGCGTGTCCACTTCGACCGTCGTCCCCAGCACAGCCTGCTCGTAGCCGATCGCCAGGCGCGAGTGGACGTTCGCGCCCTCGCGGCGGAAGTGCTTGTGAGGCTTGACCGCAAGCACCACGTAGAGGTCGCCGGGCGGTCCGCCCTGGCGGCCGTGCTCGCCTTCGCCCGAGAGCCTGAGGCGGGCGCCGGTGTCGACGCCCGGCGGGATCTTGACCGAGATCGAGCGCTCGCGCTCGACCCGCCCGTCGCCGCGGCACTCGGAGCACGGATTGGCGATCACCCGCCCCTCGCCCTGGCACTGCGGGCAGGTGCGGGCGACGGTGAAGAAGCCCTGGCTGTAGCGCACCTGGCCGCGGCCGCCGCATGCCGAGCAGACGCCCGGCGCGGACTTGTCGGCGCTGCCGCTGCCGGCGCAGCGCGGGCAGGTCTCGAGGCGCGGGATGCGCAACGTCATCTCCGCGCCGAAGACCGCCTCCTCGAAGGTGAGCGTCAGGTCGTAGCGCAGGTCGGCGCCGCGCATCGCGCCGGAGCCGCCGCCGCGCCGGCCGCCGCCGAAGCCGAAGAGGTCGCCCAGGATGTCGGAGAAGTCGGCAAAGATGGTGGGATCGAAGCCGCCGCTCCCCACCCCCGCCACGCCCTGGTGGCCATAACGATCGTAGCGGGCACGCTTGTCGCCGTCCGAAAGCACCTCGTAGGCTTCGCTGGCCTCCTTGAAGCGCTCCTCGGCCGCGGCGTCGCCAGGGTTGCGATCGGGGTGGTACTTGATCGCGAGCTTCCGGTACGCCGACTTGAGCTCCGCGGCGCCGACGGCCTTGTCGACGCCCAGCACCTCGTAGTAATCACGCTTGGTCATGGTCACTGGTCAATCTTTGCCCTGGTCCGGTTGACCGGCCACCTGGCTCGCGGTGCGGCCGGAGTGACCGGGGCCGCGCGCATTGGAAAGCATGACCTCCGAGAGGATCTGCGCGACCGAGTTGAGATCGTACATCGCGGCTTCGAGCTCCGCTTGGGTCTCGTTGCCGAGCGCCGAGCGTGCCGACATCAGCACCTCGTGGATACGCCGTGCCGAAGAGTCCGGCAGCAGCGGCCGGAACTGGTTGTACACGCGCTCGTTGCTGTAGATGAGGCCCTCGACGCGGTTCTTGAGCTGGCGCAGCTCGCGGCGCCGCGAATCGGACTGGGAGTGCTCGTTGGCCTCCTCGACGAGACGGCGCACCTCGCTCTCGGAGAGCCCGCCAGCCGGGTTGATCTGCATGCTCTGCGAGAGATTGGTGGCGAGATCGCGGGCCGACACGTTGACGATGCCGTTGGAATCGATCGCGAAGGTGACCTCGACCTGCGGGATGCCGCGCGGCGCCGGTGGAATGCCGACGAGCTCGAAACGCCCCAGCGACTTGTTTTGGTTGGCCAGCTGGCGTTCGCCCTGCAGCACGTGGACACGCACCGTGTCCTGGTTGTCGACCACGGTGGTGAAGATCTGCGTGTTCTTGGTCGGGATCGTCGAGTTGCGTTCGATGAGCTTGGTGAACAGGCCGCCCTGCGTTTCGACCCCCAGCGACAGCGGCGTGACGTCGAGCAGCACCAGGTCCTTGATGTCGCCGCGCAGGATGCCGCCCTGGATCGCGGCGCCCATGCCAACCACCTCGTCGGGATTGATGTCGCGGTTGGGCTTGCGGCCGAAGATCCGCTCGACGGTCGCCGCCACCAGCGGCGTGCGGGTCTGGCCGCCCACCAGCAGCACCTCGTCGATCTGGTCCGGCCGCAGGTTGGCCTGGCGCAGCGCGTCCAGGCACGGTCCTTCGGTACGCGCGACGAGGTCCCGCACCAGCTCCTCGAAGTGGTCGCGGGTCAGGCTGCGCGCCAGGTGGCGGGGCCCCGACAGGTCGGCGGAGATGAACGGCAGATTGATCGCCGCGTCGCCGGCGCTCGACAGCTCGCACTTGGCGCGCTCGGCGGCTTCCTTCAAGCGCTGCAGCGCCATGCGGTCGCCGCGCAGCTCGATGCCGGCCTCGCTGCGGAAGTCCTCGATCAGCCAATCCATGATGCGCTGATCGAAATCCTCGCCGCCCAGGAACGTGTCGCCGGCCGTGGCGCGCACCTCGAAGATCCCCTGCGACAGCTCGAGGATCGAGACGTCGAAGGTGCCGCCCCCCAGGTCATAGACCGCGATGACCTGGTTCTCCTCGCGGCGGTCGAGCCCGTAGGCGAGCGCCGCGGCGGTCGGCTCGTTGAGGATGCGCAGCACGTCGAGCCCGGCGATCTTGCCGGCGTCCTTGGTCGCCTGGCGCTGAGAATCGTCGAAATAGGCCGGGACGGTGATCACCGCCTCGGTGATCTCCTCCTGCAAGCCCTCTTCGACGAACTCCTTGATCTCGCGCAGGATGAGCGCCGAGATCTCCTCCGGGCTGTACTGCCGGTCGCGGATCTCGATCTTGACGTCGCCATTCGGCGCCCGCACCACCGAATAAGAGAGCATCTCGCGCGCCCTGGTGACCTCGGAATCGTTGTATTTGCGGCCGATCAGCCGCTTCACGGCATACACGGTGTTCAGCGGATTGGTGATCGCCTGGCGCTTGGCGATCGGGCCCACCAGCCGATCCCCTTCCTCGGCGAACGCAACGATCGAGGCAGTGGTGCGGCTGCCCTCGCGGTTGGTCAGCACGCGGGGCTCGGTGCCCTCCACGATCGAGACGCAGCTGTTCGTCGTCCCGAGATCGATGCCGAGGATCTTGCTCAAGCCGCTCGCCTCAGTCCGCGTCGCCGCGGGGGGTGCCGGGGGCCGCAGCGGCAGGGGCCCCGGAGGCCGGCGACGGGGACGGCTTGGCGCCGGCGCTCTCCTGCGGCAGCGCCACCTTGACCATCGCCGGCCGCAGCAGGCGGTCGTGCAGCGTGTAACCGCGCACCAGCGTATCGGTCACCGTCGGCACGGTGACCTGGTCGCTCTCGGTGCGCGCCACCGCCTCGTGCATCATGGGGTTGAACGCCTCGCCGTCCGATGGCACCTCCTTCGCACCGAAGCGGCGCAGGAGCTCCTGCATCTGGCGCAAGATCATTTCGACGCCGCGCTTCAAGTCCTCGGCCGAGCCGCCTGCCTGCAGGGCGCGCTCGAGGTTGTCGGCCACCGGCAGGAACTCGCGCAGCGGCTCGAGCAGGGCATAGCGCCGAACCTCCTGGCGCTCGCGCTCGGCGCGCTTGCGGAAGTTGTCGAAGTCGGCCAGGGTCCGCAGCGAGCGGTCACGCAGGTCGGCGATCTCGCGGCGCAGGGCCTCCACGTCCCCCCCTTCGCCGTCTTCCAGCCGGGGGGATGGGGAGCCGGACGCCTGGGGAGGGTCGGCTTCCACCGCCTCGACCGCCGAGAGCGCCTCGCGCATGGCCGCCTCGATGTCGGCGCCCGGATCGTCCAGGGTGATCTCAGGCGTCTCCGGGTTCTCCGGCGCCTCCACCGCGTCCGGGTCCGTCACCGAGGCGGCCGCCCTGCCGCTCGACCGATCGCCTTCCATCCCGGCCGATGGGCGGCCAGGGTCCTTGGAATGTTCAGACATCTGCTGCCTCCTGCGTGAGCGGCTCGCCGCGTTCCGTTCCGCCGGCTGCGTTTCCTGCCCGGGCAGCCGCCTCAGGGCAGCTGATCGAACCTTCTGCCATCCGCGAACTTGTCCGACAGCGCCCGTGACAGGGCATGGCCAAGATAATGCACCAGCGGGATGATCTTCTGGTAGTCCATGCGCGAGGGACCAAAGATGCCGAGCGTGCCGAGCGGCAGCTCGCCGACCTGGTACGCGGAGGCCACCAGGCTGAAGTCGAGCTCCGAAGTCAGGTCGCTGTCGGCGCCGATCAGCACTTTCACCCCGCCGCCCTGAATGCAGCCGTTGAGCATCCGCACCAGGCGGGCCTTGTCGGTGAAGGCCTCGAACATGCGGCGCACGCGCTGGATGTCGGCGAGCTCGGGACGCGCCAGCAGCGCCGACGCGCCGTCCACCAGCACCTCGGGACGGGAGTCCAGCGCCAGGCCCTCCCGCGCCAGCTCGATGGTACGCGCCAGCAGGCTATCGACCTGCAGGCGCTCCTCCGTCATCTGGCGCAGCAGGCGGTCGCGGATGTCGCGCAGCGTGTGGCCGGCGAAGTTCTCGGTCAGGTAGTTGGAGATCCGCGTCAGCTCCTGGCGCGGGATCTCCTCCTCGGTCTCGATCACCCGGTTGTCGACGAAGCCGGCCTGCGACACCACCACGCAGAGCACCTTCCGGTCCGCGACCGGAACGAAATCGACGGCCTTGAGCACGGTGTCGCCGATCGCCGGCGCCACCACGATGCTGACCTGCTGCGACAGCTCCGACAGCAGGTGCGAGGCGATGCCGATGAGCTGATCCGCATCGGCCGGACCGCTCGCCAGGTTCTCCTCGATGTAGCGGCGCTCGCGGGCCGGCAGCTTGCGCGCCTGCATCATCGACTCGATGAACATGTGGTACGCCGCGGGCGTCGGCACGCGCCCGGCCGAGGTGTGGGGCTGAACCAGGTAACCCCATTCCTCGAGGTCGGCCATCACGTTGCGGATCGTCGCCGCCGAGAGCCCCAGCCGGCCCTGCTTGGCGACCGAGCGGGAGCTGACCGGCTCGGCGCTCAGGACGTAGCTGACGATGATGTCCCTGAGAATTTCCCGATCGCGCGCCGAAAGCCTGTCCGCATCCCGCGTGTCCATGTTCCGAGCGCCTCCGATGAGTTCCGCGGTTGGCACTCTCCACACGAGAGTGCTAAGGGATGGTAGCCGGAAAGGGGCCCGGAAGTCAAGCTGGACGATTCCTCCAAACCATTGATGCAGCGTGCTTTGGCGGCCGGAAGGGTGGGCAGGGCGTGGTACGCGGGCGAGGCGGCGCACGCGGGGGTTTTCGGCAGCCTGCTACTGTAGGGTCGTGGACGCCGCCACGCCGTCTCTTGCAGGGCTGCGTTTCTCGCTGGTCGGGCCAGGGCGGGTCGGGACGAGTCTTGCCATCTGGGCCGTGGCGGCCGGCGGGGAGCTGGTGGCGACCGCCGGGCGGGGCGGCCTCCGCGAGCTCGCCACCGGCGGCCATGACCTGCTGTTGATCGCCGTGCCGGACGGCGCCCTGGCCGAGGTCGTCGCGCGCCTCGCCGAGCGGCCCCAGGCGGCGGTGGCACTGCATACCTCCGGCAGCCAGGATGCCGCGGTGCTGGCGCCGCTGCGGGCGGCCGGCACGATCGTCGGCGCGCTGCATCCGCTCAAGTCCTTCCCGCGGGTGCTGCCAAAGCCAGAGCAGGCAAGGGGGGTGTTCTTCGCCCTGGACGGCGAGCCCGCGGCGCAGCAGCTGGCTCGCCGTCTGGTCGCCGCCTGGGGAGGGATCGCCGCCGAGGTGCCCGCAGCGGCCAGGCCCCTCTATCACTGCGCGGCCACGCTTGCCGCCGGCGGCGTCGCCACTCTGCTGGCGGCGGCGGGGCAGCTGGCGGCGAAGGCCGGACTGCCGCCGGCGGTCGAGCGCGGCTACCTCGAGCTGGCCAGGGGCACGGTGGCAGCGGCAATCGCGGCGGGCGCGGCCGGCGCCGCAAGCAACGCCGCCGAGGCGGCGGCGGAAGGCGCCCGGGTGCCGGCCGCCGCCACCGCCCTGACCGGCCCGGTGGCGCGAGGAGACCTCGCCACCTTCGAGCGCCAGATGGCAGCGCTGCGCGAGGCCGCCCCCGAGAAGCTACCTCTGGCAATGGAGTTGGCCCGAGAAACTCTCCGCCAGCAAGCCGCCGCACATCCCGGCGAGAGCCAGGGGCACAGGGCGCTTCTGGAGTGGATCGAGAGCAACTCCGGAAGGAAAGATCCGTAGAACAGGCGCGCCCGTACACGGACAGGGGGGCATTCGGGCATTCGGGGGCCGCCACGGGTGGCCGAAGAGCCGATTGCCGGAGAGGGGCGAGGTCCGGAGGGGTGACAGGTTCCCGGGGGCCGGCGACTCAAAGGGCGAGGCAAGACACCTCGATCTCGGCACGGCGCCTCACCGAGCCTTGCGTCGCCGGACCCCGGGAACCTGTCACAGCACCCCCCGGACCGGGGGGAAGGGCCCCCGGAGCTGTGTTATGCTCCACAGCCCGTCCTAGGCTAAGTCCACTATGGTTTTTTTCAATTACAGCACCATGCAGATGGCCGCCAAGGTCGTGTACTACGGCCCGGGTCTGTGCGGCAAAACCACCAACCTTCACTACATTTACGGCCATACGACCAACGACTCCCGCGGCGAGATGGTGTCTCTCGAGACCGAAACCGACCGCACCCTCTTCTTCGATCTCCTGCCACTGGACGTCGGTTCGATTGCCGGTTTCAATACGCGCATTCAACTTTACACAGTCCCTGGGCAGGTTTTCTACAATACAACTCGGAAACTGGTGCTGAAGGGCGTCGACGGTGTCGTCTTCGTGGTCGATTCACAACGCGCGATGCTCCAGGCCAACCTGGACTCGTTCCGCAATCTCGAGGAAAACCTCGCGGAGATGGGACTCTCGGCCGACACCCTGCCGCTGGTCCTGCAATACAACAAGCGCGACCTTGCCGACATCTGCTCGGTCGAGGAGCTGAACCAGGCCATCAATCGCCAGGGCTGGCCCTGGTACGAGACTTCGGCGGTATCCGGCCAGGGAGTCTTCGAGACCCTGAAGGGCATCTCCAAGCACACCCTGCTGGCGCTCAAGAAGCGCCTCGGCCGCAGCGGCACGGACGCGCCGGCACGCCTTTCGGCGCCGGGGTCCGGGGCACCGCGGTCCGCGGCCACGCCGGGAACGGCGGGGATGGCGGGGACGGCGGGAGCGCCGGCGGCGCAGCCAGCGCCCGCCGCCACCGGACCGGCGGCGACGGCCCAGCCGCCCGCCACGGCCGCCTCTCCCGCCTCGGCCCCGGCGGGGGCAGCCCCCGGGGGCGGCGCCGCGCCGCTGGCGCCGGCGGCGTCCATGGCGGCGGCACTGCCGCGGCCGCCGGCGGCTTCCCCGCAGCAGGGGGGGAGCGCCGGGCCCGCTCCGGCTGCCCAGCCCACGCGGGCCGGTGCGCCTGCCCAGATCCCGCCGCCGCCCATTCCGGCCCGGCCGAGCGCTGCCACTCCTTCGGGTTCGCCGCCGCCGGCCCCGGCGGGCGGCGCGGCCCAGGGGACCGGCGCGCCGCGCTCCACCAAGGTCTCGACCGGCAAGAGCCGCTCGGTCGACGTGCTGAGCGAGCTCGAGAAGCTGCGGCGCGAGGCCATGCAACCGGCGCCATCGGCAACCGGGACCCATCCAGCCGGCCACCCGCCTTCCGCCGCTGCGCTGCTCGGGGCGCAAACGGCGCCCGCCCGTGCCAAGGCCGGCGCCTCCAGCAATGGGCGCGCCGAGCTCTCCCGCAGCGTCGAAATGACGCTCAAGCGCTCCGAGTTCGTCCGCGCCCGGCGCATCCTGTTGAGCTTCCAGGTCGAAGACGACCAGCACCGGGTGGTCGACGCGGTGCGTGACCTGCAAGTCGAGATCAAGGACACGGCCGATCTCGAAAAGCTCCTGCTGCGCTTCAACATCGCCCTGCATGCCAAGGAGTGAGGACCTCGGGGAGCGCCCATGAGGTGCCCTTTCTGCTCCGAGAACCGCGACCGGGTCGTCGACTCGCGCGAGAGCCGTGACGGCGTCACCATCCGGCGGCGGCGCGAGTGCGTGAGCTGCGGGCGGCGCTTCACCTCGTACGAGCAGATCGACGACATCCCTTACATGGTGGTGAAGCAGGACGGCTCGCGCGAGGAGTTCAGCCGCAAGAAGTTGCTGTCCGGCCTGCAGAAGGCGTGCGAGAAGCGGCCGGTCGCGACGCGCAACCTGGAAGCCATCGTCGGCGAGGCCGAGGCCATGCTGCACGACCGCGAGGACCGCGAGATCACGACGCGGGAGATCGGCGCGGTCGTGATGGAAAGGCTGCGCGAGCTCGACCAGGTCGCCTACGTCCGCTTCGCCTCGGTGTACCGGCGCTTCGAGGACCTGGGCGCCTTCATGGACGTGCTCAAGACCCTGATCCAACCCGGCGCCGCCGGCGCCAAGGAAGCGTCCGGCGAGCCCGCGGCGACGGGCGGCGCCGCCAAGCCGGCGGAGCCTTCACGATGAGCGGCCGCTATGCTTCGCTCTACCTGCTGTCGCGTTTCCAGGTCGAGCTCGATCGCCTGCTGCAGGAAGCCATGGGACTGCCCGAGGACGAGATCAAGGCCGGCGTCTGGCAGCCTGCCGTCGATATCGTCGATACCGGTACATCGATCCTGATCCTCGTCGAGGTGCCAGGTTTCTCGGCCGCCGACCTGACGGTGGAGGTCAAGGGCCAGCTGCTGATGGTGTCGGGCATGAAGCCGGCGCCCGCCCCGGGGGACGACATCAAGTTCCACTGCCTGGAACGCAGCCACGGACGCTGTGGCCGCGAGATCCAGCTATTCTGGCCGGTCAACAGCCATCGCGGCACCGCCCGCCTGGCCGCGGGATTGCTCACCATCGAGTTCCCCAAGATCGAAGACCAGCGCCAAGCGGCTCGTCGATTGCATGTCGAGGAGCTGCCCAAGGGGGACCCATGAGCCGTACGGAGTCGCCGGACGAGGCGATCAAGATCCCCGACGTCTTGCCGGTGCTGCCGCTCAAAGACGCGGTCGTCTATCCATACATCATCCTGCCGCTGTCGGTGGGGCGCGACAAGAGCGTGCTGGCGGTCGACCGCGCGCTTGCCGAGAGCCGCGTCATCATGCTGGTGGCACAGCGCGACGGCACGCTGGACAACCCCGGCGAAGGCGACCTGCACGAGGTCGGCACGGCCGCGGTGATCATGCGCATGCTCAAGCTGCCGGACGGGCGCATCCGGATCCTGGTACAGGGGCTGGCGCGCGCGCGCGTCAAGCACATCAGCCAGGTGGACCCCTACCTGCAAGCCAAGATCGAGCGCCTGGAAGAGCCTCCCACCGCCGCCGGAACCATGGAGATCGAAGCGCTGGTGAGGAGCGTCAAGGACAGCCTCGACCGCGCGGTGACGCTGGGCAAGGGCATCTCTCCGGAGGTGATGGTGATCGCCGCCAACCTCGAGGAACCGGGCCGTCTCGCCGACCTCGCCGCCAGCAACCTCGACCTCAAGCTGACCGAGGCGCAGGACATCCTCGAAACCGTCGACGTGGTGGCGCGGCTGCGCAAGGTCAGCGACCTCCTGGCGCACGAGATCCAGGTGCTCACCATGCAGCAGGAAATCTCGTCGCAGGCGCGCGGCGAGATCGACCGCAGCCAGCGCGAGTACTTCCTGCGCCAGCAGCTCAAGGCCATTCAGCAGGAGCTCGGCGAGGGCGAGGAGCTGGGCGAGGAGATCGCCGGCTACCGCCAGCTGGCCGAGGACAAGAAGCTGAGCAAGGAGGGACGCGAGGAGCTCGAGCGACAGATCCGGCGGCTCGAGCGCAGCCATCCCGAAAGCGCCGAAACGCAGATCATCCGCACCTATCTCGATTGGTTGACGGCGCTGCCGTGGGAAACGCTTTCCGAAGACGACCTCGATCTCGCACACGCGCAACAGGTGCTCGACGAGGACCACTACGACCTCGAGAAGATCAAGGAACGGATCCTCGAGTACCTGGCGGTGCGCAAGCTCAAGGCGGACACGCGCGGCCCGATCCTGTGCTTCGTCGGACCGCCCGGCGTCGGCAAGACCTCGCTCGGACGTTCGATCGCACGCTCGCTGGGCCGCCGCTTCGTCCGGTTGTCGCTGGGCGGGGTGCGCGACGAGGCCGAGATCCGCGGCCATCGCCGCACCTACGTCGGCGCGCTGCCCGGACGCATCCTGCAGGGCATCCGGCAGGCGGGCACCAGCAACCCGGTCTTCGTGCTCGACGAGATCGACAAGATCGGCGCCGATTTTCGCGGCGATCCGTCGTCGGCGCTGCTCGAGGTGCTCGACCCGGAGCAGAACTGGAGCTTCGTCGATCATTACCTGGGTCTCGCCTACGACCTGTCGCGCGTGCTGTTCATCGCCACCGCCAACATGCTCGAGCCGATTCAACCGGCGTTTCTCGACCGGATGGAGGTCATCCGGCTGACCGGCTACACCGAAGAGGAAAAGCTCAAGATCGCCGAGCGCCACCTCGTCCCCAAGCAGATGCGGGAAAACGGCGTCACCGCCGAGCACATCGCGTTCACGGCCGACGGCATCCGGCAGGTGATCGCTGGCTACACCAAGGAGGCCGGGCTGCGCAACCTGGAGCGCGAGCTGGCCGCCATCTGCCGCAAGGTGGCGGTGCGGGCGGCGCGCGGCGAAGCCGTGCAGGTGACGGTGGGACCGGCCCAGGTCGAAGAGTTCCTGGGGGTGCGCAAGCATTTCGCCGAGGAGCTGCTCGAGCGTGACCGGGTGGGCGTCGCCACCGGTCTCGCCTGGACCGCGGTCGGCGGCGACCTGCTGTTCATCGAAGTGGTGGCGGTGCCGGGCAAGGGACAGCTGCTGCTCACCGGCCAGCTCGGCGACGTGATGAAAGAATCGGCGCAGGCGGCCCTCAGTTATGCGCGCTCCTGGGCGGGAAGCCACGAGCTGTCGCCCACCTATTTCGCCAACCACGACATCCACATCCACGTGCCGGCGGGCTCGATCCCCAAGGACGGCCCGTCGGCGGGGATCACCATCGGCTCCGCCATCCTGTCGGTGCTCACCGGCAAACCCGTCAACCGGCGGGTGGCGATGACCGGCGAGATCACGCTGCGCGGCGACGTCCTGCCGATCGGCGGCCTCAAGGAGAAAGTGCTGGCGGCAAAGCTCGCGGGCGTGCACACGGTGATCATCCCCAAGCTCAACCACCGCGACCTCACCGAGGTGCCCGAAACCATCAAGAAGGGCCTCGTCTTCCATTTCGTCGACCACATGGAAGAGGTGCTCGACCTGGCGTTGCTGCCCCCCGTCGAACCGGCGGCGCCGCCGATCGCGGATGCCGCCGCCCGGCAGGCCGAAGCGCCAGCCCAGATCAAGGCACCGGCGGCGGCGCGCCAGATCAAGACGCCGCCAACCGCGCGCCGCATCAAACCGCCGCCGGCCGAGGCGCGCCCACCGATCAAGCCGCCGCCGGCGCCGCGCCGGATCAAACCGCCGCCGGCAGCCGTGCGTTGATGGGGGAAGGGGGCGGCGAAGACCGGCTGCTGCGCTGGCTGTGGCGGCAGCTCGATCGCCGCCACGCGTCACCGCGACGGCCGCGGCGCCAACCCTCGCGGCAGGCGCCGGGCGGCGGCGCGCCGCTGATCGGCGACGACGCCGCGATCCTGCCCGGCGGCGGCCCTTTCGCGGTCACGGTCGACAGCCAGATCGCCGGTGTGCACTTCGTTCCCGGCCTCGACGCCGCCGTCATCGCCAGGCGCCTCTTGGCGGTCAACCTCTCCGACCTGGCGGCGATGGGCGCGGTGCCGGCCTATGCGTTCCTGGCGTTGACGGCACCGCCCGGTTTCGATCACCGGCGTTTCTTCCGCGCTTTGCTCGAGGCTTGCGCGCGCCACCGGCTGCGGCTCGCGGGCGGCGACCTCTCGCGCGGCCCCGAGAGCGCCCGCGGCACGTCGGCTCGCGATCGCGCGTCCGCCGCCGGCCCGGCGGTGATCGCGACGCTCACGCTGATCGGCCGCCATCGCCGCGGCGCGCGCTGGCTGCGGCGCGCCGGCGCCGCGCCGGGCCATCACCTTTGGCTCGGAGGCACGATCGGCGAGTCGGCAGCCGGACGCCTGCTGATCGGCGCCGGTGCGCGCCTTGCCGGCGAACGGGTGTTTCTGCCCGAGGGTTGGGACCCGCGGCGCACGCTCGGCGCCGCCGCTCGCCGCGCCGTGCGCCGCCACCTCCTGCCGCAACCGCAGCTGGCGCTCGGCAAGTGGCTGGCGACGCAAAAGGCGGGAGCGGCGATCGACGTTTCCGACGGCGTCGCCCGTGATCTGCACCGCCTCTGCGGCGCCAGCGGCGTGGGGGCGCGGATCGAGGCCGCCGAGCTGCCGCTGGCCCCTGGCTTCGCGGCCCTGTGCGCCGCGCTCGCCGCCGATCCCGAGCAGCTGGCACTCGGCGGCGGCGAGGACTATGTCTTGCTCTTCACGCTGCCGGCCGGCAGCGAGCCGCCCGCTCGCTGCGGCTGCCGCCGCATCGGCACGATCACCTCGCGACGGCGCGTGCTGCTCATCGCCGACGGCGAGGCCGCGGAGCTGCCGGTGGCCGGCTGGGATCATCTGGAGCAGGTGGAGGACGCTTGATCACACACCCGCGGGCGAGAGAAATCCGCGGCGCCGGCGCATGAAAAAACCCCGGCCGCATCCGCGCGGACCGGGGTCGGTGGATTGCAGGATCCTGCCGTCAGATCAGCTTGCGCAGACCCTTGGCCAGCTCGCCAAATCGCTTCTCGACGTCCTTGCGGAACCGCTCCAGGTCGCGCACTCGCCGTGCCAGGACCGCTTCGACGCGGCTCGCGGCGGCGCCCACTGCCGACTTGGGCGGACGTCCGCGCCGCGCCGTGCCGGGAGCCGCCAGGCGCCCGCCTTTCGGCCGCCGGCCGCCGCGGCCGCTTGCCTGGCGCAGGCTGCGGAACACGTCCACGGCTTCCGGATGGAACCGCCGGGCGCGGCCCTTGCCCTCGTGGGGCAGCCGGTTGGAATGGAGACGCACGTAGCGCACCAAGGTCGGATAGGAGATTCCCGTGGTCTTGCTGATCGCGGTCAACGTCAGCAAACCCGCGGGGCTGCGCCGCCCTCCTGCCGCCCGCTTTGCCCGGCCCGCGCCGGCGGCGCGGCCAGAGCGACCAGAACGACCAGAGCCAGGTGGACGGCCGACGCGTCCAGTGCCACGCCGGGCCGGCCGGCCGCGGCGGCCAGCGGCTGCCGCCGCGCGAGGACGCCCGGGCGGACGGCCGCGGCGGGCCGGCGCAGCGGCGGGCTGGACCTTGCGCGGCCGGCCGGGACCTCTGCGCGCGGTCTTGCCGGCGCCGGTGGAAGCAGCGGCGCCCGCGCGGCGCCGGCCGGTAGCCGCGCCGGCGCGCCGGCGACCGGCGGCAGGTCTGCCGGGCCGCCTTTTCGCGGTCGCGCCCGACGTCCCGGCGGCGGCATCGCCGGCGGCGGCATTCTTGCGCGGCCGGCCGCGCTTGCCTGCGTTCTCGCTGCGGAGCTCCGCGAACACCGGCAGCGCATGCTCGGGATAGCGCTGCTTCCGCCCGGTGCCTACCGATGGGATGCGATCCTGGTACGTTTTCTTGTAGCGCTGCAGGGTCGGCATCGAAATCCCGCTGCGCTGCGAGATCTGCGACAAGGTAAACAGCTTCTCCTCGGCGGCCGCTGGCTGGTTCGGCGTCTGGGGCTCTGCCATGTCTTTCTCCATGCCTCCTGTGCTGATGCTGATGCTGGTAATGGTGAGGGTGAAGGTGACGAATTCGATCGAATTTGATTCGGTAGTCTTAACAACTCGCCGACATTATCAAAAACCTGCGGCCGTATGTCAATAGTGTCAGGGTCACGATGACACCTTATCCGCTCGTCGCTATGCACTATGAAGCACCGTTCAGCGGCTTCGATCAACCCGCCTACACCGCCGCATGGATGGCCATTTTCGAACCGCCTCCCGCGGTAATCGCAGGCCCGGCACCGGGTGCAGGGGCCGAAATGGCGTAGAATTCGCGTATGGACATCCTCGACAAGCGTGCGCTGTATGGTGACTTCCTGCGGGACCTCGACGCCGTTCTCGCCGGCATCACAGACGACGTCACCGCCATGGCCACTTGCGCCTGCCTTCTCCATGAACGCTTGCCGTATGCAAGCTGGACCGGCTTTTATCGCGTAGTTGCGCCGGAGCTGCTACGTGTCGGGCCTTACCAGGGACCGCTCGGCTGCTTGGAAATTCCCTTCGCCCGCGGTGTCTGCGGGGCCGCCGCCAGGTCGCGATCGACGCAGCTGGTTCCGGACGTGCACCGGTTCCCCGGCCATGTCGCCTGTGATCCCGGGGCGCGTTCGGAGATCGTGGTGCCGGTCTGCGACGTCACCGGCGAGCTGATCGCGGTGTTGGACGTCGATTCGCATCAGCTCGCCGCTTTCGACGAAGACGACCGGGACGGCCTGGAGCGGATCGCCGGCCGATTGCGCACTTACCTTGCGAGCGGTCGCACCGCCGCCCCGGCCATCGAGGGCAAGCCAGCCGCCGGGGATTCAGCTGATACGGGCCGCTAGTGCACTGCAGCTCGCCCGTCGAGCACTGCTTGGCGCCGAGCGCTGTTCGCCGCCGGCAACCGCCGCCCGCGGCGACCTCTCGCTATCGGCTCTCGATTCCTTTTCTCATCCTGTGGGCCTGTGCCAGATGAATCTGTAGCCCTGGCTTGCCCTCGAAGTCAGGGGCGGCGTCGCGCAGGTCGTGCGGACTTGGTGATGCAATCAGTGTCCATCGGTAACAGAAGCAAAGAAGAGACGCGCAGATACAGCGGGTCAGCGCAACCCGAGTTGACGCACCAGGTAGGAAAGGGCCTGCCGCGAGATTCCCAGGCGCCGTGCCGCCTCGGCGTGGTGGCCGCCGGCGGCCGCGATCGCTTCGACGACGAGCTGCCGGCGCAAGGTTTCGACTCGCTGGTGATACGAACCGGAACCCGGCGGCGCCGTCGCCGCCGCTCCTCCAGGATTCTCGCCGGCAATGACGTTCCCCCTGGGCGGCGCGCTTCCCGCGGCGCCGGGCAGCTCGAGATGCTCCGGCTGAATGGTGCCGTCCGCGGCCAGCGCCGCGCCGAGCCGCAGCACGTTCTCGAGCTCGCGGACGTTGCCGGGCCATGAGTAGGAGCGCAGGAGCTGGCGGGTTTCGGCGGCGAGCCGAGGCGGCGTCGAATGCCGGGACAGGAAGAGGTCCGCAAGCTGCAGCACGTCGTCGCCACGCTCGCGCAGCGGCGGCAAATCGACGGCGCCCACTTTCAGCCGATAGAAAAGGTCTTCGCGAAAGGCGCCGCGGGCGACCGCCCGCTCGAGGTCACGGTGGGTGGCGGCCAGCACCCGCACGTCCACGCGCCGCGGCAGGCTCTCTCCCAACCGGCGCACCTCGCCCTCTTGCAGAACGCGCAGCAGCAGTCCTTGCGCGCCGAGCGGCAGGTCGCCGATCTCGTCCAGCAACACGGTGCCGCCGCGGGCCGTCTCGAAGACTCCCACGCGATCGCGATCGGCGCCGGTGAAGGCGCCGCGGACGTGCCCGAACAGATCCGAGAGCAGCAGCGACTCCGCGAGCGCGGCGCAGTTGACCGCCAAGAACGGACCGTGCGCCCGCGCGCTGGCGCGATGGATCTCCCGGGCCGCCAGCTCCTTGCCGGTGCCGCTTTCGCCGCGGATCAAGACCGGGATGTCCGCCGTGGCGAGGCGGCCGAGCCGCGCCACGGCGGCGCGCAGGCCGGGGCTGGTACCGACCAGGCTGGTGACCGCCGGCCGTCCTGCCGGCCGCCGGGCCGGCGGCTCGGCGGCAAGCGGCGACGCCGGTGTGAGCGGCGGGGCGGGCGACGCCGCCCCGAACGTCGCCGGATTCGATCCGGTGGCCGGGAGGGCGGCCACCGCTGCCACGGATCGCGACATGCCGCCGGCCGCAAGGTCGCGGAGCGCCAGGGTGAAGCAGGCAGCGAGCGCCGGATCGAGGCGGCGGCCGTACAGCTCCAGGCGTCCGCCCGCGAGATCAGCCGCGAGCAAGGCCGGCGCCGGCGCCGGGTAGGAGGCCGGCGTCTCGCGCACCTCGCCTGCAGGCACCCAGCAGAGGCGGGCATCTGGATCGCCGGCCTGCTGCAGGAGTCCGGCCAGGGCCGCAAGTTCGCCCGGCGGCCGGGACGCGTAGGTGTCCAGCGCCTGCCAGAGACCTTGCTCGCGGCTTTCCAGCCAATCCGCCATGCCGCCGGCGCCCACCTGGCGCAGGGCGGCGATCGCCGGCCGCCGCCAGGCAGCGGGAGCAAGCAGCCCGCCGGTGCCGGCGCGCTCGAGGTCGAACACCAGGCGCGCCGCGCGGAAGGGCTCCAAGCCGGCCAGCGCCTCCCAGCTCGAGGGCGCCACCGGTCCACCCGCCAGGACCTCCTGCCACAGCTGCCCCACCGGCGAGGCCAGGCCGGCCGCGCAGCGTAGCGCCGCCGCCAGGTCGCCGGCATGCGCCCAGAGCGCCGGGCGCTCCTCCGGCTCGAGCTCCATGACCGCCTCGCCGGTGGCCAGCGCCAGCTCGCCTGCGGCTTCAGCTTGACGCCCGAGCCAGCCGAGGGCGCGGGCAAGCAGCACCGCCAGAACCTCTCGCCGCCACCGCGACCGGTGCCGTTCGAGGCGGGCGATCGCTGCCCGGCAGAGGGCCGCGGCCTCCTCGGGCCGCCCGAGCACCAGCTCGAGCCGTGCCCAGAGCTCCGTGTCCTGGCTGAGACCGCGCAGGTTGCCGCCGCGGCGGTTCTCCGCCGTGGATTGCGCCAGGATCTCGCGCACTGCGGCCGGGCGGCCGCGCCGCAGCCGCACCTCTGCCAGGTTGTGCAAGGCGAGGGTGGCGCGCCGCGGTCCGTCGCATCGGGCCAGCAGCCGCTGCGCGTGCAGGAAGGCCCGCTCCGCGCCGGGCAGATCGCCGCTCTGCACGCGGCCGATGCCGAGGTCGTTCCACAACCCGGCCGCCTCGTGGCGGGTCAGGCTGCGGCGCCCGCATCGCAGCGCCCTGGCGACGTGCTCGATCACCGCCGGGCCGTCGGCCAGGTTCATCGCCCGCAGGCCGCGAGCGTGATGCCATCTCCAGAGAGCCTGGATGTAGGGGCCGGAGCGCGCCGCGCCGTCGCCACCGCCGCCGCCGCCGCCGTCGCTGCCGTCGCTGCCGTCGCTGCCGTCGAAGAGCGCGGCCCGGGCGGCCTCCAGGGGCGCGTCCATCGCCGCGGCATCTTCGCGATCCCAAGCTGCCACCGCCGCCACCAGGTGCGACCTTGCCCGGTCCCAGCCCGGTGCCGTTCGCGCCGCCGACTGCGCGCGCCGGACCCAGCGCGGCACGTGCTCCGGCTCGCCGCTGTTGGCGAAGACGCGCACCGCGACTTCCGCCGCCTCGATTGCCTCGGCTGGCAGAAGCGGCAGCGTTTCCAGGCGGCGCAGCGTGGCGCGCGCCGCGCCCAGGCGGCCGAGCTGCTGCTGGCAGCGCGAGCGCAGCAGGCGCGCGGCCGGTGTCCGGCAGGGCGCCAGCACACCGAGCGCCGCCGCAAAGCGGCCGAGGCCCGCGGACGCGGCGGCGAGCTGCAGCCTCGCGCTCTCGCTTGCCGGAGCGTTCGGCGGGCCGCCGGCGGGCGGCGGCGCCGTCCCCTCCCACCAGGTCCGGGCATCCGATCCCGCCAGGCGGGCGGCGAGCCCGGCGCTCCCGCCGCAGCCCGCCAGCAGCCGGGAGCGGCTGGCGCTGGGTCCTGCCACCCAGAGCCGGCTGCCGGCCGGACCGGGCAGCTCGCCTGCCAGCGACTGGCGTGCGGCCGCGAAGGACTGCATCCATAGGAACGGCGCCGTCGCCACGATCTGGGCCACGGCTTCGTCCGCCGGCAGCGGCACCAGCGGCTGCCACCAGCCGGTGAGCAGCTCCCGCGCCGCTCGCCGGGCCTCGCCACGGCCGGCGAGCAGGGCATGACCCGGAGCGGCGGCGCCAGGGCCGGCCTCGCAGCTCGACGCCGCCGGCGCGGCCGGATCGGTGGCAGCGGCGCCGAAGAGCCGCAGCAACAGATCGCGCAGCTGCTCTTGGGCCGGCCGCGGCGAGCGCCCCGGCGCCGCCGCCGCGCCCGGCAACGCCAGCCGGCCGCCGGCCGCAACGCCGGCGCCCTCCCAGCTTCGCGGCAGCCACCAGCCGGCGCGTTCCAAGAGCGAGAGCAGCGCGGCGCCTTCGAGCAGCACGGCAAGGCGCTGGCGGTCGGTGAGCCGCGCCGCCGGCAGCGGCGCCGCCGCCAGGGCGATGAGGGCAGGATGAACGACATGGGCCGCCATCAGCCCAGGAGTCCCAGGAAGTCCTGCCAGAAACCCGGATAGGACTTCGCGACGACCTGCGGCGAGCGGACGATCACTCCTGGCCGGCGCAGGCCGACCAGGGCAAGGCTCATGGCGATCCGGTGATCGCCGTGGGAGTCGACCGCGATCCGGTCGCCCGGGGGCGGCGTGTCGCACCAGGAGCCGGCGATGTCGAGCCGGTCCGCCCCTTCCTCGACTGCCGCCCCCAGGCGGCGCAGCTCGCCGGCCATGGCCGCAAGGCGATCGCTCTCCTTGAGGCGCAGGTGGGCGACATTGCGGATGCGGGTGGTGCCGTGGGCGAACGGGGCCAGGGCGGCCAGGGTCGGGACCTGGTCGGGCATGTCCGAGAGATCGGCGTCGACGGCTTGCAGCCGGCCGCCGCGCACTTCGACCTCGTCGCCGCTCGATGCCACCTCCGCGCCCATGCGGGCCAGCACCTCGAGGAAGCGCCGGTCGCCTTGCGGCGACTCGGCCGCGAGCCCCTGCAGCACGACCCGCCCGCCGGTCAACGCCGCGGCGGCCGCCGGATAGCAAGCCGCCGAGGCGTCCCCTTCGACGCGCAGGCGGGGCGGCGGGAACAACCCGGGAAGGACGCGGTACCGCAGCCCCTCCTCGCCTTCGTCCCGGAGCGACTCGATGCGCCCGCCGCAGCGACGGGCGGCTGCCAGGGTGAGCTCGACGTAGGGGGCCGAGGTGAGCGCCATGACCGCGACGGTAAGGGGCCGCGGCGCCGCCAGCCCCGCCATCAACAGGGCCGACAGGAACTGGCTGGAATCGCCGGCGTCCAGCCGCGTGGCACCGCCGCGCAGCGTGCCGCCGGCGATTTCGAGCGGCACGTGGCCCGCCGCACCGAGGTCGTGGATCTCGGCCCCCAGCCGGCGCAGGGCCTCGACCAGCGGCCCGACCGGCCGCTCGCGAAGGCGCGCGACCCCGTCGAGGCGCCAGCGGCCCGGCAGCACCGCCAGCGAGGCGATCAGGAAGCGCAGCATGGTCCCGGCGTTGCCGCAGAAGATTTCGCGCGCCGGCACCGGCGGCGGCGGCAAAGCGGCGCCGGTAGGCGACGCGCCCGACCGATCGGCGCCGGTAGGCGACGCGCCCGATCGATCGGCGCTGCCAGGCGCCGCGGCGTGCGGTCGGTCGCCAGGCGGCGCGAGCCTGACCTCCTCCGGACCTTCCTCGACGCTCCAGCCGCACTGGGCGAGGGCGGCGAGGAAGAGGCGGGTGTCGTCGGCCAGCAGCGGCCGCTCGACGGTCAACGGCCGGCGGGCGAGCAGTGCCAGATTGAGGTAGCGATGGGTGAGGCTCTTCGAAGACGGCACCCGCACCCTGCCACGCGCCTGCCCGCCGCTGGGGATCGCCTGCGCTTCATCCGGCATCGAAGGCCAGGCCGTCATAGCCGAACTCGACCCCGGGCGGCAATGCCACGGCGGGGGAATCGTGATCGATATCGTGGGCGAGATGGGTGAGGATGGTGCGCGTGGCGCCGATGCGCGCCGCCACGTCCACCGCCTCGCCGACCGAGAAGTGAGTCGAGTGCGGGCGGTACCGCAAGGCGTCCAGGACCAGCACCTCGACGCCGGCCAGCAGCTCGAAACTGTCCTCCGGAATCACATTGCAATCGGTTACATACGCGAAATTACCGAAGCGATAGCCGTATACTTCCAACTCACCATGCCACACCGGTACCGGCACCACTTGCTGGCCGAGCAGCGTGAAATTCCCCGTTACCTCGATGAGCTCGAGCTGCGGCTTGCCGCCCCCCTCCTGCCCTGTCTCGAACACGTAGGCGAAGGTGCGGCGCAGCGCCCGCAGCGTCGCCGCCGAACCGTAGCAGGGGATGGGCCGGCGTTGGCGGAAGTTGAAGATGCGCACGTCGTCGAGGCCGAAGACGTGATCGGCATGGGCATGGGTGAACACCACTGCATCCACGCGCGGGAGGCCGAAGCGCAAGGCCTGCTCGCGCAGGTCGGTGGGCGTATCGACGAGCACCACCTCGCCGTCCTGCTCGAGCTTGAGGCCAGGCCGCCAGCGCTTGTTGCGAGGGTTTGCGGAGGTGCACACCTGGCAGCTGCAGCCGATGACCGGCACCCCCGTCGAGGTGCCGCTGCCGAGCATGGTGACGCGGATCGACATGGCGCCCGGCAGTTTAGCAGCCGCGCTGCGCCTCGGCGCCGGCCGGGAGCGTTTCGCGAGCCGAAAACCCGCATCCTTTTCCCGGTCCAGAGAACACAGTTATGCTCCGAACTACTGACAACGCGGGTGTGCGAAACTGCAATCCAGGGGCTTGAATCAGGCGGATCGACCCGCTTTGTCAGAGACGATGCCACTCTTAATCAGGCGCGCTTCCCGTGCCCGGCCATGAGGGCCGTGCCCGAGGGGCCGCTGGAAGGAGTGATTTGCCATGCCCCGCAAGAATCGTTGCACCGCTCTAGCCCTTGTCTTTGCCCTGCTGGTCTGCCTGGCCGGCCAGGCAGCCATGGCCATGCCGCTGGCCGGGTCCCGCCTCGCGGCCGTCGACAGCACCGGCGGTGACTTCCTTGGCGCCGTCTGGGCGTGGCTGGTCAGCCATCTGCCCGGCCTCGACAAGGCCCCGGCGGCCCGGCCCGCAACCACGGCCGCGGAGAAGAGCGGCGGGGGTTCGGATCCCAATAGCGGTGCTCCCCACGCCGCCAGACACCTGGGCGTCCGGGGTGAACGGCTTTGAGGAGAGCGCTCCTGGAGGTTTTGTGGTAGTGGCCAGATGCTTGGGGGAGATACTCTGAGAGGAGGCGCCGGTGCACGTAACCGGCGCCCTCCGGTCATTTCTTTGTCCCGGTTTGCCCTTTCCGCGTAACCTTTTCTTTTTAGAAGTGGTACTCTGGTTACCACTGTGATGGACCGTTCGAGGGCACCCCAGGGGTGAGCCCAGCACTTGCGGGGCCTCCCACGGGCTGGTTCTCGGGGGCTTGACCCTTGAGAAATACCCTGGACCGGTGTCCAATGTTTAGGGAGGCGGTGAACCGGTGAAGATTCACCCAAGCGATTTACTACTTGAAGAGGCGCTATGCTTCCTCCCGGGCGAGAAGCATCCGCTTCTCGGTCACCTCGCCAGTTGTCCTCATTGCCGGTCGAGGATGGGAGGACTTCGGGATCATCTGTCCTGGCGTCCTGACCTCCCGGAACCATTGGTCGCAGCTCCCGCCACCAGCGTTCGCAGGTTGTCCGCTCCAATCGGCTGCCGCTCGAAGGACTGGTTCGACTATGGACCGGCCATCGAGAGGAGCGAGCGGAGGTACCTGGAGCACGCCCGCGCGCTCCACCAGGAGCGGGCGGAAGCCCCAGGCCTCATGGCCGATCTTCTCTCTCATTGTCAGGAGAAGCGCAAGCTCCTACTGACAAATTCGTCGCGTTTTCAGAGCTGGGGACTTTACGAGCTCCTCTTGGAGCGAAGCTGGGAGATCCGCGGCGTCAGCCGCACCCAGGCCGAGGATTTGATCAACCTGGCCATCCACTTGGGGCCACACCTCGATGCCTCTTATTACCAGAGAGAGCTCATCGAGGATATGCAGGCACGTGCTTGGTGCTACAAGGCGAACCTTAGACGCCTCGCCTCGGATTTCGAGATGGCTGAATCAGCATTCCAGATGGCCTACGGTCATCTCAAGAACGGAACCCGCGAGCCTCTGGAACGCGCGGTCTACCTGGACCTCAAAGCATCCCTGCGCGGAACTCAACGGCGTTTGGAGGAGGCAAAGAAGCTGCTACACCGGGCCATCGCCATCTTTCTTCATCAAGGGGATGGGCACCGGGCTGGCAAGAGCATGGTGAGCTTGTCATGGATCTATGGCAATGCCGGCGAGCTCGAGCATGCCGTCGCCACGTTGCAGCGGTCATTGCCAATGATCGACCCTAGTCAGGATGAGCGTCTGGTCTTGTGCGCATGGCACAATCTCATCGACTTCCTGACGTGCATGGGCCGGTTCATCGAGGCACAGGGGGTCTATCGCAACGCGCGACCTCTCTATCGCAAGTACGCAGAAGACGCTGAGTACGGGTCTCGCCGCCTGTGGATGAAAGGTAGGATCGCCCGCGGCCTGGGGCAAAGCCTCGAGGCTGAAGAACTCTTCCTGTCTGCGCGCAAGCGTTTCCTGGCGGACGGAATCCCTTATGACGCGGCGGTGGTGTCTCTCGAGTTGGCCGTGCTTTACGCGCAGCAGAATCGAACCGGCGAACTGAAGCAGCTTGCCGCCGAGATGCTGTCGATCTTCACTTCGCTGCATATCAGCCGCGAGGCGCTCGCAGCGCTGCTGTTCCTCAAGCAGGCGATCGACGCCGAACAGCTAACCGTCCAAACCGCGACCGGGATTGCCAGGTTCCTGGTCCGGGCCGCCAGCGATCCGGACCTGAAGTTCGAAGCGCCTGCCTGAGCTCCCCTCACGGGCCGGGCTGCTTCTCACCCCACCATCACCCATCCGGACCCTCCCCCAGCGGCAGCCACTCGACGGCGCGGGTCTTGAACCAGGCTTCCAGGAGGCGGACCTCGCCTCCCGGAACCGACCAGGTGCGGGCGACGTGGAAGTGGCCCAGCAGGAGGACGTCGTGGCCCTCCGCCAGACGGCGCTCGGCGTAGCGGCGGATGGCTTCCTCGGGCAGGCGGCGGCGGTGCTTGAAGTTGGTGCGCGACAGGCGGCGCTCGGTGGAATCGACCATGAGGCGGGCCAGGGAGGCGGGGATGCGGCCGGCCAGGCCGCGGCTGAGCGCGCTCTTCGACAACCGGCGCCAGCAGCGGTACTGCCAGTCGTCCTCGACCAGGCCGTCGCCGTGGACGGCGAGATAGCGCACGCCGCCATCCTCGAAAGCCGCCTCGCCCGCCACCCGGTCGAAGGCATCGGCATAGGGGCCGCCGGCGAGAAAGAAGTCGCGGTTGCCTTCCACGTAGTCGATGTGCAGGCCCTGGCGGCGCAGGCCGCGCAACGCCGCGACCACCTCGCCGATGTCGGCGGTCTCGAAATGCCGGTGGCCCACCCAGGCCTGGAAGAGATCTCCCATCACCACCAGGCGGCGGCAGCCGGCGCCGGGCAGCGCGGCGAGCTGGCGGACGAGCGGCCCCGCCGGCCCGCCGGGCCCGCTCAGATGGGCGTCCGCGAGCAGGGCGACGCGGCGGCGAGACGGCGAGACGGGCGGGGTCCGGCCCGTCGTCCCCTGCGCCGCGCCCGGGACCGGCGCAGAGGCCGGGGTCCGCGCTTCGTCCATGCGGTTCAGAAGATCGAGAGCTTGGGCTTGGCGGCGCTCTGCCGGGACACCTCTTCGACCACCGCTTCCGCGACGTGACGGAAGGCATCGGCGTGCGCGCCTTGCGGCTCGGCGACCACGATCGGCACGCCGCTGTCGCCCCCCAGGACGATCTTGGGGTCGAGCGGGACCGCTCCCAGGAACGCGGTGCCCAGCTGCGCGGCGGTCCGCTCGCCGCCGCCCTTCTTGAAGATGTCGGTGACCTGGCCGCAATGCGGACAGACGAAGGTCGACATGTTCTCGACGATCCCGATCACCGGCACGTTGACCTTCCTGAACATCGCCAAGCCCTTGCGGGCGTCGATCAGCGCCACGTCCTGGGGAGTCGTCACGATCACGGCTCCGGCAAGCGGCACCTTCTGGGTGAGGGTGAGCTGGGCGTCGCCGGTGCCAGGCGGCAGGTCGAGGACCAGGTAGTCCAGCCTGCCCCACTCGACGTCGCCAAGCATCTGCTCGAGCGCGCGCGTCACCATCGGCCCGCGCCAGATCACCGGCGTGTCGGCGTCCAGGATGAAGCCGAGCGACATCAGGAGGATGCCGTACTTGTCGAACGGCACGATGCGGTTGCCGGAAATGATCGGCTTCTCCTGGATGCCGAACATGGTCGGCACCGACGGGCCATAGATATCGCCGTCCAGCAGACCGACCCGGTAGCCGAGCTGTCCCAGGCGCACCGCCAGGTTGGCCGCCACCGTGGACTTGCCCACTCCGCCCTTGCCGCTGGCCACGGCCACCATGTGCTTGACGCCGGGAGCGAGATTCGGATTTTGGGACGTCGCACGCTGGGCCGCGGGGTCCTGCCCGGCGGGCGCGGCGGGACGCTGCATCTCGATCGTCACCTGGGAGCCCGAGATCCCCGGCACCGCCCGCACCGCCCGCTCCGCTTCGGCTCGCACCTTCTCGGCCGCCTCCGGGTTGTGGGTGGCCATCTGCAGGCCCACCGCCACCTCGCTGCCGGACACCTGCACGTGGTGCACGAACCCGAAAGAGACGATGTCCCGGCTCATCCCGGGGAACCGCACGCCTTTCAGGGCCTCCCAGACCTTGGCCTCCAGATCGTTGGTCGTCATGCTCGAGGGTTCCTGTCCCTATCTGTCAGTAGCCTGACGCAGTTGGAGCGCCTGACGGGCGATAGAGCGTACCATGCCGGTTCTGATCGATCGGCTGCGTGCCACCCAGGGCACTCATGCCACCTCGTCCACTTCGCCCGGGCTCATGCCGGCCAGCTCGGCAAGCCGCCGCCGCACCTCGGCGATCAGCTCCCGCTTGCGGCGGATGCCGAACTCCGCCACCTGGATCGGCGGCCCGAAACGGACCTCGACCCGGCCCGGCTGGATCGATCGCCGGCCGCGCGCCTGGACGGCCCGCGTGCCGCGGATGCCCACCGGCACGATCGGCAACCCGGTGCGCAGCGCCAGCAGGAAGCCGCCGCGCTTGAACGGCAGGAGGGTGTCGCCGGTCGACCGCGTCCCCTCGGGGAAGAGCAGGATCGACCCGCCGGTGCGCAGCCGCTGCTCGGCGGCGGCAAAGGACTGCCGCGCCGCGGCCCGGTCGCCGCGGTCGACCGAGACGAAGCCGGCGGCAGCCAGCGCCCAGCCAAAGACCGGGATGCGGAACAGGCTCTGCTTGGCAACCATCCGGAACCGCCCCGGCACGGCCAGCAGCAGGGCCGGTATGTCGAACAGGCTCTGATGGTTGGCCAGGTAGACATAGCTCGACGCGGGGTCGAGACCGGGGTCGCGCTCGACCCGGAGACGCACGCCGCTCACTCCCAGCAGCCCCGCCGCCCACAGCCGGGTGACCTGAAGCGCCCAGCGGCCGCGCGGCGGCAGCCAGCCCGCCATCACGGTGGCGATCCCCAGCACCAGGCTGGCGACCACCAGGTAGAGGTTGCCCGCCAGGGTGGCAAGCACCTTGCTGAGGCGGGTCGCCGGGGCGCGGGACCCGGAATTGGCTGCGCTCAGTGGGCTACTCCTTTCCCGAGGGTGGTGGCATTATCGGTCCTTGGCGTCCCGAGGATAAGCTAAGAGCAGAGTGCCGCGGCCCGATGGGGAGGGGGCGGGCCCTCACGGTAGCAGCCAGCCTGTTAAACCATGAGCTCCCCAGCCCGCCGCTCTCGCTACCTGGCAGTGCTGCGTGCGAGCCTGCGCCTCGGCGCGCTCTACGACTCCGCCTTCGCCGTGCTCATGGTGACGGCGCCGGGCCTGCCTGCCCGCCTGCTGCGGTTGCCGCTGCCGCCGCTGCCCGAAGGCGCCTTCTACCTGTGGATCATGGCGGTGCTCCTGGTGATGCTCGCGACCCTCTACCTGCTGGCCGCCGGCGATCCCGGCCGCTACTCCGGGGTGGTGGCCGTCGCCGCCTCGGGCCGCATCCTGGGCGGCCTCGCCTTCCTGGCGGCCGCCCTGATCCATCCGGGGCTCGCCGGCCTCTACCCGCTGGCCGCGGCCGACCTCGGGTTGGGGCTCGCCCATGCCGCCTGCTGGCGGCCGGTCCGCACGTGAAAATCCGCGACCTGGCGTTGCGCACCGGCGACATGGCGCTGCTCAGCGGGCGTGCCTTCGCCGCCATGGCCACCCGGCCGCTCGAGATCACGCTGTGGTTCGCGCAGATGGACCAGCTCGGCGTGCGCTCCCTGGCGGTCGCCGGCGTCGCCACCACTTTCACCGGCATGGTGCTGGCGTTGCAGACCGCTTACAGCCTGCCCTCGCTCGGAGTGAAGTACTACATCGGCTCGGTGGTCGCCAAGTCGCTGGTGCGCGAGCTCGGACCGGTGCTCACGGCGCTCATCGTCGGCGGCCGCATCGGCGCGGGGATGACCGCCGAGATCGGCAGCATGAGGGTGACCGAACAGATCGATGCCATGCGCTCGATGGCCGTCGACCCGGTCAAGAAGCTGGTGGCGCCCAAGCTCGGCGCCGTGCTGGTGATGCTTCCCGCGCTGACCGTGATCGGCTGCGCCCTGGGCATCCTCGGCGGCCTGCTGGTGGCGGTGTTCCAGCTCAACGTGCAGGCTTCGGTCTACCTCAACAACATCGTCCAGTACCTGACGCTCGCCGACATCGTCAGCGGCGTCGGCAAGTCTTTCGTCTTCGCCTTCATCATCACCATCATCGGCTGCTACAACGGCCTTCACACCACGGGGGGCGCCGACGGCGTGGGCCGGGCGACCACCGACACCGTGGTGACGCTGGCGATCACCGTCATGATCTCCGACTACTTCCTGACCAGGCTGTTCATCCTGTTCGTCAGCTGAGCAGACAGCCCGCCGTGCCGCCGGATCGCCAGCCGCCGCCGCCACCGGACATCCCGTCCGCGCCGCCCTCGCCCGCGCCGTCGCCCGTGGCGCCGGCCGCGCCGGCCGAATCGCGGGCGCCGGCGGCGGGCGAGCCGCTCTTCGAGATCCGCGGCCTGACCAAGAGCTTCGGCGAGCGCAAGGTTCTCGACGGCCTCGACTTCGACATCCGGCGCGGCGAATGCTTCGTCATCCTCGGGCGCTCGGGCAGCGGCAAGAGCGTCACCCTGCGCCAGCTCAACGGCCTGGACAAGCCCGATGCCGGCAGGGTGATCTTCGACGGCACGGACATCACGCCGCTTGCGGAGCGCGACCTGTTCCCGGTGCGCCGCCGCATCGCCATGCTGTTCCAGAACGGCGCCCTGTTCGACTCGATGACGGTGGCCGACAACATCGCCTTCCCGCTGCGCGAGCACACCCGGCTTTCCGCGGCGGAGATCGCCGCGAAGGTGCAGGAGAAGCTGGGCCTGGTGCACCTGCCCGAGGCCGGCCCCAAGCTGCCCTCCGACCTTTCCGGCGGCATGCGCAAGCGCGCCGCGCTGGCCCGCTCGCTCGCCCTCGACCCCGAGGTGGTGCTTTACGACGAGCCCACCACGGGTCTCGATCCGATGACGTCGGCCGCCATCGGGCACCTGATACGACAGATCCACGGCCACCTGAACGTCACCCAGGTGGTGATCACCCACGACATCGCCCTGGCCCGCCGGGTGGGCGACCGCATCGCCTACCTGTCCCAGGGGCATTTCCGTTTCGTCGGCGACTGGGCGGCCGCCGAGCGCAGCGGGGACCAGGAGCTCGGCGACTTCCTGGCCGGGCGAGAGCTGGAGAAGGAGGATGGCGGCCATGGCTGAACCGCGCAACCGTGAGCTGAAGGTCGGCCTGCTGGTCCTGGCGGCCCTCGCCGTGATGGCCACGGGACTGGTGGTCATCGGCGACAAGAACAACTTCTTCGTCCGCAAGACCAGCTACTTCGTCCGCTTCTCCCAGGTCGGCGGCCTTGCCCCGGGCGCCGGGGTGACCCTCGACGGCGTCAACGTCGGCACCGTCGACCGGGTGGTGCTCCCCAGAAATCCCGCGCAGCGCGAGATCAACGTCTGGCTGCTGATCGACCGCCGCTATGCCGAACGCCTGCGCGCCCCGCAGCCGCCGGTGCCCAATGCGCCCGCCAGCGAGCAGGCGACCAAGGCGCGCATCAGTACCCTGGGCCTGCTGGGGGACAAGTACATCGAGCTCGACACGGGCTCCGAGAGGTTCCCGGCCATCCCCGACGAGGGCGAGATCCCGGCGGCTGCGCAGCCCGACCTGGACGCGCTGGTGGCTTCGGGTGAGGACGTGGTCGGCAACGTGGCCCAGATCTCGCATTCCCTGCAGCACATCCTCGCCCGGGTGGACAGAGGTGAGGGGCTGCTGGGAGAGCTGACCACGCAATCCCCGTCGGGCCAGCAGCTCAGGCAATCGGCGGTCGCCGCCATGCAGAGCCTGCAGCGGGTGACAGACGAGATGGAGCATGGCACCGGGGTGTTTCCGCGCCTGGTCAACGATCGCCGGCTGGCGGACCGGCTGAGCGGCGCCATCGAGAGCCTGGATGCGGTGGTGGCGAGCGCCCAGCACGGCCAGGGCGCCCTGCCGGCGCTGCTCAACGATCCCGGCGAGCGCGCCAAGCTCGACGAGACGCTGGCCAACCTCGACAGCGCGAGCCGGGACCTCAAAGTGCTGACCAGCCATTTCGGCAACAGCCAGGCGCTGCTGCCGCGGCTGCTGGAAGACCAGGCCTATGGCCGCGAGATCACCGAGCGGCTGCGCGAGACGGTCGAGCACCTCGACACGGCGACGGACCGCCTGGTCGAGGGCAAGGGCACCGCCGCGCTGCTGCTCAACGATCCCGCAATCTACGAGGCGATCAACGATGTTATCGTCGGGGTGAACAAGTCGTGGATGCTGCGCTGGCTGCTGCAGAACCGCGAGAAGGCAGGCATCAAGCAGCGCTACCGGGACGCCACCGCGGGAGGCGGCCACGAGCAGCCAGGCCCGTCCACCCGGCCGGCACCTGCTCCCGAGTCCGCATCGCCCCAGCCGCCGCCACCCTCGCCCCCGCCAGCCCAGCAGACGCCGCCTTCGCCGCCGCCAGATCCGTCAGCGCCGCCGAGCCCACCCCACGCGCAGGAATGAAAGCAACCTGATGCCTTCTCATGTCCTGGTCACCGGCGGCGCCGGCTTCATCGGCTCGCACCTGACGCGGCGGCTGCTCGCCCGCGGCGATCGGGTGACGGTGCTCGACGATTTCAACGATTTCTATGACCCGGCACGCAAGCGCCGCAACGTGGCCCGGCTGATGGCCGAGCAGCCGGCCGCGGTCGCGGCGGCATCGGCGGGCGCCGCGCGGGCCGGGACCGGCGCCGGCGGCCCCCCTGGCTCCGGCGACCCCGGCGACCCCGGCGACCCCGGCGGCCCCGGCAGCCGGCACCGTTTGGAGCTGGTCGAGGGGGACATCCGCGACGCCGCCCTGGTGGACCGGCTGTTCGCCGGCTCCGGATTCGACGCCGTGGTGCACCTGGCGGCCCGCGCCGGCGTGCGGCCGAGCCTGCGCGAGCCGGTGCTGTACGAAGACGTGAACTGCGTCGGGACCCTGCGGCTGCTCGAGGCGGCGCGCCGCCACGGGCCGCGGCTGTTCGTGTTCGGCTCCTCGTCGTCGGTCTACGGCATCAACACCAAGGTGCCCTTTGCGGAAGACGACGAGGTCAACCAGCCGATCAGCCCCTACGCCACCACCAAGCGGAGCGGCGAGCTGCTCTGCTACAACTACCATCACCTCTACGGTTTGCGGGTCGCCTGCCTGCGCTTCTTCACCGTCTACGGCCCGGCGCAGCGGCCCGAGATGGCGATCCACAAGTTCACCGACCTGCTGGCCCGCGGCGAGCCGGTGCCGATCTTCGGCGACGGCAGCAGCCGCCGCGACTACACCTACGTTGACGACATCGTCGACGGTATCGAGGCGACGCTGGCCCTGGCGCCGGGCTTCGAGATCCTCAACCTGGGCGGCGCCGACACCACCTCGCTTCAGGACCTGGTGCTGTGGCTCGCCGCCGAGCTTGCCGTCGAACCGCGCTTCGAGTATCTTGCCGCCCAGCCCGGCGACGTCCCGATCACCTATGCCGACGTCGCGAAGGCGGCGCGGCTTCTGGGTTACTCCCCGAAGGTCCCGATCCGTGAAGGACTGCGGCGCTTCGTGCGCTGGTATCGCGAGCAGGAGGCGGCGGCCGCGGCCGCCCCTTCCCAACTTCTGACGGATCCGGCATGAAACGGATCGATCCCTTGCGAGAGCTCCCCCGGCTATGAACATCTGCGTCGTAGGAAGCGGTTACGTCGGATTGGTCACCGGCGCCTGCCTGGCCGACTTCGGCATGCACGTGGTCGGCGTCGACAAGGACGCCGCCAAGGTCGAGGCGCTGTCACAGGGCAAGGTGCCGATCTACGAACCGGGGCTCGACACCCTGGTGCAAAAGAACATGGACGAGGGCCGGCTGCGTTTTTCGACCGACCTGCCGCCGGCGATCGAGGAAGCGCAGGCGATCTTCATCGCCGTCGGCACGCCGCCCAAGAGCGACGGCTCGGCCGATCTCACCTTCATCCGCGACGTCGCGAGCTCGATCTCGCGCCACCTCAACGGCTACAAGGTGATCGTCACCAAGAGCACGGTGCCGATCGGCACCGGCAAGATGATCGAGACCATCGTGCGCGAAGGCGCCGGCGGCCGGCACCCGTTCGCCGTGGTTTCCAATCCCGAGTTCCTGCGCGAGGGCTCGGCGATCGAGGACTTCATGCACCCCGACCGAGTGGTCATCGGCTCGCGCGATCAGCGGGCGATCGAGATGATGCTCGACGTCTACTCGCCGCTCGCCGCCGCCGACGTGCCGTTCGTGATCACCGACGTCGAGAGCGCCGAGCTGATCAAGTACGCTTCCAACGGCTTCCTCGCCACCAAGATCTCCTTCATCAACGAGGTGGCCGAGCTGTGCGAGGCGCTGGGCGCCAACGTCGAGGTGGTGTCGCGCGGCATGGGCCTGGACAGCCGCATCGGCCCCAAGTTCCTGGATCCCGGGCCGGGCTTCGGCGGCTCCTGCTTCCCCAAGGACACGCGGGCGGTGGCGCAGATCGCGCGCGACCAGGGGCTGGCGTTTCGCATCATCGAAGCGGTGCTGGACGTCAACGAGGCGACCAAGGCGCGCATGGTGACCAAGATCGAGCGCGCACTGGGCACCGTTGCCGGCCGCACCATCGCCGTGCTCGGCCTGTCGTTCAAACCCAACACCGACGACATCCGCGAGTCGCCGGCGCTGCCGATCGTCCAGGGGCTGCTGGACGGCCACGCCAACGTGCGCGCCTTCGATCCCGAGGCGATGCCTGCCTGCGAGCCGCTGTTCCCCGGCGTGCAGTTCTGCGACAACGCCTACGAGGCGGCACGCGGCGCCGACGCGCTGGTCATCTGCACCGAATGGAACCAGTTCCGCAAGCTCGAGCTCGACCGCCTGCACACGCTGCTGCGGCGCCCGCTGGTGATCGACCTGCGCAATCTCTATGCGCCGGAGAAAATGGCGGCGGCGAACTTCGAGTACATCTCGATCGGGCGGCCCACGGCCCTTCCCGGCACGCCAGCACCACCCTCACCTCCGGCCTCGGCGGCGACGACGGCGGCCGTCCCTGGGGAGCCGCAGCGGGCGGTCGTCGCCGCCGCTCGGCCAAGTGCCGTCCCATGAGCCGAGCGGTGATCACCGGCGGCGCCGGCTTCCTCGGCTCCCACCTCTGCGAGCGGTTGCTGCGGGAGGGTCACGAGGTGGTGTGCGTGGACAACCTGCTGACCGGCAACCCGGAGAACGTCGCCCACCTGCTGGGACGCCCGGGATTCGAGTTCATCAGGCACGACGTGACGGTGCCGTTCGAGGTCCCGGGGCAGGTGACCTGGGTGCTGCACTTCGCCTCGCCGGCGTCGCCGATCGATTACCTCGAGCTGCCGATCCAGACCCTCAAGGTGGGCTCGCTCGGCACCCACAACGCGCTGGGCCTGGCCCGCGCCAAGGGAGCGCGCTTCCTGCTCGCCTCCACCTCCGAGGTCTACGGCGACCCCAAGGAGCACCCGCAGAAGGAGAGCTACTGGGGCAACGTCAACCCGGTCGGGCCGCGGGGCGTTTACGACGAAGCCAAGCGGTTCGCCGAGGCGATGGCGATGGCTTACCACCGCTACCACCAGCTCGCGGTGCGCATCGTGCGCATCTTCAACACCTACGGCCCGCGGATGCGGCTGCGCGACGGCCGCGTGGTGCCGGCGTTCATCCAGCAGGCGCTGCGAGGGGAACCGCTCACGGTGTTCGGCAAGGGCCAGCAGACGCGCTCGTTCTGCTACGTCGACGACCTGGTCGAGGGCATCTATCGCCTGCTGCTGTCGGATGTCGCCCTGCCGGTCAACATCGGCAATCCGCACGAGATGACCATCCTGCAGTTCGCCGAGACCATCCGCCGCATCGTCGACCGGGTCGAGAGCCAGGGCGAGGGAGGGAGCGCGCGCGGCTCGAGCCCGATCGTCTTCAAGCCGCTGCCGGAAGACGATCCGCAGACCCGACAACCCGACATCACCCTCGCCCGCACGCTTCTCGGCTGGGAACCCAAGGTCTCGCTCGAGGACGGCATCGAGCGCACCATCGGCTTCTTCCGGCAGGCGCTGGCCGCCGCTCCCGCCGGCGGTGGCACGCGCCTGCAAGCGGCAGGCGCGGCGCGGCCGGATGGGTCCCTGGCCTAGCCTTGGCGGTCCATCCAGCCCAGCGGGCGGACGCGAGTACAATCCCCGGCATGGACGATCCCCGCAAGGCCCTGAGCTACGCGCTGGAAAAATATCCCCACAAGGTGGAGCTGATACCGATGCAGGAGCTGGTGATCGAGAGCGCGCGCCAAAACCCCAAGCGGCCGGCCTACGTCAAGCTGGCGGTGCCCGACGAGGTGGTCAAGAGCCTGAAGGGCGCAACGCAGGGCGAGCACGACCTGTTGCTGCTGGTGCGGGTGCCGCGCGAGGTGCTGGAGCGCGCCGAGAGCCGCATCATCCTGCCCGGGGAGGTCGCTTGAGCGGCGCGGACCACCCCTGCGCCCGCTGTGGGCGCGCCGGCGCACCGCGGCTGCCGCGGCCGCCCTTGCCTGGCGCCGCCGGCCGCGAGGTCCAGGCCCAGGTCTGCGCCGACTGCTGGGCCGAGTGGGGCCGCACCGAGGTGATGGTGATCAACGAGCTGCGCTTGAACTTCATGGACCCCGCCGCGCAAGAGGTGCTGAACCGCCACATGCGGGAGTTCCTGCACCTGCCCGCGAGCGCCACGGCGCCAGCCGCGAACGGGGACGCCTCGCGGTAAGCGCCGGCAGCCGGGTGCTCGGACCCGCCGCCTCCCGGCCAGCCACCGCGTCCTTCGCTTCCAGCCCGCCGTTCCACCCGCCCCGCCCACCCCGTAATGTCCAGCGACCGCAGTCCTTCCCCGCGGGTGCCCCGGCGCCTCCTGCTGCGTTTCCTGCTGCTGCCGGCGCTGCTCCTGGGCGGCTACGCCGCCGTGCGCTGGACGCCGCTCGCCGGCTACCTCTCGGGGCCGGCGCTGGCCGCGGCGATCGCCGGCCTGCGCCAGTCGTGGTGGGCGCCCGGCCTGCTGATCGCCGGCTACCTGGTGCTGTCGCCGGTCGGAGTGCCGGCGACGCCATTGATGATCGCCGGCGGGGTGGTTTTCGGGGGGACCCTGGGGAGCCTCTACAACATCGCCGGCGTCATCCTGGGGGCCGCCGCGAGCTACTTCCTGGGCCGCCTCCTGGGGCGCGACTTCGTCCGCCACCTGGCCGGCCACCGGCTGCACAAGGTGGAGACGGCCATCGGCCGGCGCGGCTTCTGGAACCTGGTGGCGGTGCGCTTCCTGCCGCTCCCCTTCCCGCTGGTCAACTATGGCGCCGCCCTGGCCGGGGTGCGCCCCGCGATGTTCCTGGCCACCACGGCCGTGGGCATCGCTCCGACGGTGACGATCTACACCTTCTTCTTCGCCGCCCTGGCGCACGCCGCGGCCACCCATCACGGCAACGTCTACGCCGAGATCAGCGCGCAGCTGCCGCGGCTGGCGGTGCCGATGGCGCTGCTGATCGTGGTGACCCTGGTGCCGCAGTGGGTGCGGGCGCGGCGGCGCAAGCAGCGATTGGCGATGCTGCGGGAGGTTCGGCGGCAGCGCGCGCCAGGCCCCCGCGCCGCCCCGCTCCCCTACTAGCGCGCCAGGGCCGCTTCGACCTCTTGCAGGTCGAGCAGCAGCGCCCCGGCGCTGGCCGCCGCGCCGGGGTCGAACTCGTAATCGCGGATGACGCGGCGGAACGCCTCCTTCAGAGCGCGGGCGCCCAGGCGGGGCTGGCGGGCGGCCTCGAGCGCGATGCGGCGCACCGCGGCGGGCGACAGCGCCAGGTGGATGTCGCGGCTGGCGAAGTAGGCCCGCGTCTGGTGGTAGGCGGAATCCGGGGCCTCGAGGAAGATCCGCACCAGCTCGTCGAGGCTCAGGTCGTTGAGCAGCACCACGGCATCGAACCGCGACAGGAACTGCGGGCTCATGCCGTATTCGAAGAGGTCCTCGTTGCGCAGCCAGCGGCGCAGCTGGAACACCACCTGCTCGCGCACCTTGCCCCCCTCGACGACGGTGACCGGCTGCAGCGCGCCGCGGTCCCTGCCGATGGTGACGCGATCGTAGACGGCGTCGTAGAGGCCCTCGAAGGCGCCGGCGCAGACGAACAGCAGGCCCGAAGAGTCGACGGTCGCCACGCCGCCGCCGGCCCATGCCGGCAGCTCGAGCTCCACCGCCTCGTTCTCGATCAGCGTCAGCAGGGCTTCCTGGGCGCGGATGCCGGGGACGTTGGGCATCTCGCCCACCCGGGCGCGGATCTTGTCCACCTCGTCCACGAACACCAGGCCGGAGCCGGCGCGCTGCACCAGCTCGGTGACCGTCGCCGCGGGACCCAGCTGCTCGCGGGCGCGGGCCAGCAGGCGCCCCAGCACCGCCTCGCCCGGACGGCCGCGTTCCGCTTCCTCGCCCAGCACGTTGGCATGGATGCGCACCACCGCCGAGCGGCCGGCAAGGTCGGGATCGGCCGCCAGGTAGGACTCGACCGCGCGCATCAGGGTCGTCTTGCCGGTGCCCGAGGACCCGATCATCAGGATGTTGCCGACGCGCAGCCCGGACAGCTGCTTGGCGAGCGCGATCGCCATCTCGCGCACCGCCGCCTCCTGGCCCATGACGCGCCGGGAAAGCGCCGCGGCGATCGCCGTCGGATCGGGATTGGCGGCGGCGGGCATCAGACCCGGAGCAGCACGGAGCCCCAGTGCAGGCCGGCGCCCAGGGCGGTGAAGGCGACGAGAGCGCCGGGCGGGGCCTTGCCCGCCTGTTGCGCCTCGTGGAAGGCGATCGGCAGGGTCGCCGAGGTGGTGTTGCCGTAGCGCTGGATGTTGTTGTGCACCTTGCGGTCGGGCAGGCCGAGCGCCTTCTGCGCCGCCTCGTTGATCCGCAGGTTGGCCTGGTGCATGACCAGCAGGTCCAGCTCCTCGAGACCGAAGCCGCCGTCGTGCAGCACCTGGCGGGTGACTTCGGGCATGCGGGTGACGGCCAGCTTGAACACCGCGCGGCCGTCCATCACCGGCACGGTCTCGGCCCGCTCAACCATCTCGCAGGTGACGAACGGCCGGCGCTGCGAGCCGCCGCCGGGCACGTAGAGGATGTCGCGGTGGTTGCCGTCGCCATAGAGCCGCGCGCCGAGGATGCCGCGGCCGCCGGCGTCGCCGTCCTCGGCACGCCGGAAGACCATGGCGCCGCCGCCGTCGCCGAACAGCACCAGCAGGTGGCGGAACTGCGAGTTCCAGGCGAGCTCCGCTTCAGGCAGCGGCCCCGGATCGCGCCCGTGCAAGACCTCGAAGGTCCGCGCCGAGAACGGCATCAGGGAGGTATGGACGTCGGCGCCCACCAAAAGGACGGTGCGGGCGGCGCCGCTGCGGATGAGGACGTCGACCATCTGCAGGCCATAGGCAAACCCCGCGCACTGCTGGCGGATGTCCAGGACCGGCAGCGGGCCGATGCCCAGCTTCTGCTGGATCAGGGTGCCGGAGCCCGGAAAGTAATGGTCGGGGGTCATCGTCGCGCACACCAGGTAGTCGATCTCGGCGGCCTCGATGCCGGCGTTGGCGAGAGCGGCGCGGGCCGCTTCGGCGCCGAGGTCCGACGAGGCGACCCCCGGCTCGACGTAGTAGCGCGTCGCGATGCCGCTGCGCTCCCGGATCCAGGCGTCGGTGGTGTCGATGATGCGCGCCAGCATGTGGTTGTCGATCTCGAGCGGCGGGATCGCAACCCCGGTTCCGGCAAGCACGGCGCGAGCCTCGGTCATGGCGGTTCCTCGGTGACTCCGTGCGGCGAGAGCGGTCAGCGGCGGTGGGCCGCACGGCCGATCCGTCGGGGCGGGCGTGCGCGGCGCGTCACGGCGGCGGGGCCGCGGTCAGCGGCACGGTTCCCGGCCGCGGTATGTAGAGCACCGTCAGGTCGCCGCGCTTGGTGAAGCGGTAGAAGGTGTCAGGGCGCTTGCCGTCGAGGCCGGCGGGCGCGGTGGCGCCGTACTGCCAGACCTCGATCGGCGGGTCGGTCGGCCGCTTCGCCACCTCGAAGGCGCCCTTGGCGGGCGGACCGTAGAGGATCAGGATGGTGCCGCGGTCGGTGCGCCGCCCGAGCAGGCCCGCCTCGCTGTATTTCTTGTCGGCGACCTCGGCGCGGTCCTCGAACCTGGCCAGCAGCGCGTTGGGGGTGCCGGGATTGGGGTTGCGCCGCTCCCAGAACTGCTGGACGAAGGCAGCGGCCTGGCCGTCCTCGCGCAGCGCGAGGTAGGCCTTGATCTCCTCGGGCCTGGCGATGCGCGCCACCGGCCCGATCAGCCAGGCAGAATAGTCGGGTCCCAGGAACGGATTGGTGAGGTCGGCCATCTGGCCGACCGCGCCGCTGGCGCCGCCGGCGCAGGCAGCGCAGGCGAGGCAGGCCAGGCAAGCGAGGCAGGCCAGCCCGCGGCGGACCCACCGTGCCTGGCGTGCGCTACGAGCGGCGGAGCAGATCGAGGAACTCCTCACGCACCTGCCTTTGGTGGAAGATGCCGCGCAGCGCCGAGGTGACCGTCACGGCCCCGGGCTTCTTGACGCCGCGCATCTCGACGCACAGGTGTCGCGCCTCGATGACCACCATCGCGCCCTGCGGCTGCAGTTGCTCTTCGAGGAAGGTCACCACCTGCTCGGTGATCCGCTCCTGGAGCTGTGGGCGCTTGGCGTAGAACTCGAGGATGCGCGAGAACTTCGACAGTCCGAGGATGCGGTCGCGCGGGATGTAAGCGATGTGGGCGTGGCCGTAGAACGGCACCAGGTGATGGGCGCACAGCGAGTAGAAGGGGATCTGCTTCTCCATCACCATGTGGCTGTAGCCTTCCTGGTTGGGGAAGGTGGTGACCTTGGGTTCGGCGCCCTCGGCAAGGCCGTGGAACATCTCGAGGTACATCTTGGCCACCCGGATGTCGGTTTCCGCGAGGTTCGGATCGGCGAGATCCAATCCCAGGGTCGTCAGGATGGCGCGGACGTGGTGGGCGATGCGCTCCGCGGTCGGGCGCTGAGCGTCCTCGATCAGCTCCAGGGATTCGGGGAGATGGTCGGCCACCAGCACCTCGCGTCCACCTCCAAGGTCATCGTCTCGCTTGCCCAACACCCCTCCTCCAGGCGACCGGACCCTTATCCTATACCAGCCATCTCGCCCGTCCTCGGTTGGTCCGGGACACCGAGCTGCCGGAATCCGAGGCTACCATCTGCGTGCACCCGGTTCTTGACAGGACGATCTAGATCAACAAAAATGTTGACCAACGATTTTGTTGACCAAGGAGGCCGGCGCTCCCATGCCCAAGCCACCCAGGACGATAGAGGCCAAGAAGAAGCTGCTCATCGAGAAGCACTTCCCCTGGGGTTCGCCTGGCTTCCTTCAGAAGCCGACCAGCCCCGAGCCTGCCATCCTGGAGCGCGCCGTCGAGCGGTGGCTCGAGCAGCAGACACTCCCGTTTGGCGCGGCAGCCTTGGCGCTGGCGGCACGAATCCATCCGATCCTGCGCGAGACGGAGGTTCCGCTCGTATCCGGGCGCCTGCTTGCTCGCATCGACTGCTCCTCACAGGTCAAGAGCCCGGCCAGTATCCTCGAAAAGATGGTCCGCGACTGGGAGCCGAACGGAGAGGACCTCCGGGCGCCGCGGCTCGGCTTCCTGAACTTCCGCCAGGACATCCATGACCTGGGTCGAATCCGGGTCGTTGCCAATTTTCTCAGCGACGCGGAGAGGATCCGCGCCTTACTGGAGCAGCCATACGACGCGTCGGCGGCAGACCGGCTCACGGCGGCCCAGAAACGGCTGCGCGACGACTATTCGCTCAAGGAGAACCACCTCGCCGACTCGATTCACCTCGATCCCGGCAAGAGAGAAAAGGGCGAACGCTGCCTGAAAGGGCTTTTCTCTCCCCAGGGTCCGCGCGCTCCGCTGATGGTCGAGCTCCAGGTACAGACTCTGCTGCAGGAGGCGTGGGACAAGAAGGACCACTTCCTGATCTACGAGCGGCGCCGCCGAGGCGAACAAGTGGAACCGCGCCACCAGCGCGAGATTTTCGCCATGAGTGAGCTGCTTTACGTGGCCGACCTCACCTTCGATCGGCTGCGCGGCGAGATCGTCGATGGTTGGGGCGGCCGACCCACGCGGAAATCTGCCGTACGGCATCTACGGAGAGGGGCATGATGCGCTGGCGTAACGAGACGCTGCCGACCGGCAGGCTGCTGGCTCACTTCGAGCCCGACGACCGGACCCGCAATCGGAGCTTGCTCTTCCTGGTCACCGGTGCGGTGGACATCGATCCCTTGACCATGATCGAGGAGGTTTGTCGGGCCGCGATTACGGAGCTGGGGCTGACCGGGTTCGAGTGGCATGCCGTGCCCGATCAGGGACTCCTGACCTCCATCGACCCGAATCTGGCGCCCGCGAAGGTGACCCGCCTGGAAGTGACGGAGCTCGGCGAGCTGACGGCGGCAGAGCTCGACGAGCTGCTGCGTCCGGTCCTGCCGCGCATCGCTCTGGGGGAACCGGAGCTCTTCCCCTCCGCGGGTGGGGCGGTCGGGGCGCCCGCCGAGGGAATTCAGTTGCTGGGCCGGGAGCGAGAGCTGGCCGAGATCGCCCGCCTCGTCGATGCAGGCCAGAGCGTCCTGCTCGTCGCACCCCGGCGGTCGGGCAAGACTTCGGTGCTACGCTGCCTGGAGAAGGAGTTGAGGGACAGGTACCGCACCGCCTACCTCGACCTGGAACGGTTCCTGTCGCCTGAAGACCTGGCATCGCGCCTTTGGGTGCTGGCCTCCGGGGAGCGTGTTCGAGTCGCCCAGCAGCGCGCCGCTTCCAACTGGCAGGCGCTCTGCTCAGAAGCCCTTCGCAAGTTGGGTGGCGGGGACCCTTCCCGGCCGCTCCTGCTGCTGCTCGACGAGCTGGTCTTTTTTCTGCGCAACCTGGCGGCGGCGGGGAGGCAGAGCGGCGATCGGTGGCAGTCGATTCTGGGCTTCCTGAAAGATTTTTCAGGCCTGTGTCTCGGCGCCGGCGCTCGAGTCGTGAGTGCGGGGTCCCTGGAGCTGGCCGAGTACCTCGAAGGCGAGATTGGCTTGGCGCCGGATGACCTCCCGCCGGTGATCAGGTCTCTTGTCCACTTCCCATTGCCGCCGCCAACGTTCAGATCGGGGCCTTTCGAGATGCGGCGGGTTCTGCTGGGCACCGGTTTGGTCGTTGAGGCGGCGGAACTCGCTTGGCTGGTTGCCAACGTCGATCTGGCGTCTCCCTTTGCCGCATTGCGCTTTCTGGACCAGCTGGCAGCCAGGGCGCGAATGGGCGAGGTCTCGAGCATCGACCAGCTGGAGGTCGACTTAGACAGCTTCTTGGCCACCACCGAAGCCTTTCAGGATTTCGTGCAGCGGCTGGAGGCCAAGGCCCGCATCCTGCCGGGGGCCAAGGCGGCTCTCGAGGAGGCGCTCGACCGGTTGGCAACCGCACCGGAGGATCTGGGCCTGCCGGCGGACGCCTTCCGCGAGCCGTTGTCCCGTTCCCGTCCTGCCGAGGCGGACCGCCTTCTCACCTGGCTCATCGAGAACTTCCCTATCCGTCGCGAGGGAGATCAGGTCGTCTTTGCTTCGCGGCTCTTCCGCCGGTGGTGGCACCGGCAGCTGGCTGACGATGACCAGGAGGCAGTGCAGTGAACGCGCGCCCTCGCTTCTACAACCCGCGCGAGGCCTCACCCGAGGTCCTGGAAGCGATGCTCGTGGGCCGGCAGCCGATCGTCGAGGAGATCCTCGCCGACCTAGCACGGCAGGCCGGCGCCGCGACCAGGCAGCACTGGCTCATCCGCGGTCCGCGCGGCATCGGCAAGACCCATCTCATTGGCATCGTCTATCACCGGGTCAAGAAGGAACCGCGCCTGGGGGCGTATCTCCCCGTGTGGCTCGCGGAATCCGAGGCTTACTCGGTGTACTCGGCGGCGATCCTGCTGCTGCAGGTCGCCCAGCAGCTGGTGGTCGAGCTGCACCAGAGCGGCGATCCGGGCTCTCGGACCTTGCAGGCGCGCATCGCCGAGCTGGAACATGGAGGCGACGAGCCGGCCCTTTTCGAGGAACTCGTCCAGCTGCTTCGCGAAGAGGCCCACAGCCGGGGCAAGATCCTCCTGGTCCTGATGGAGAACCTCGACGCGGCCCTGGCCGGCCTTCCGGGTCGCCGCGGAACGGGCCAAGTACAGCGTCTACGTTCCTTGCTGTCGGAGGACAAGGAACTCTTGTTCCTGAGCACCACCCCCACTCGGTATCTGGCCGCACTCCTCGACCCTCGCCAGCCGCTGTACGGACAGCTCAAGGAGCGGACGCTTCAACCACTCACGGAGGACGAGGTTGGCGAGCTCCTGGCCCGGCTGGCCGAGATGGCCGAACAACCGACCAAGGCTGGCTTCGAGGGGCCTGAACCCGAGTTTCGCGTGCGGCGCCGCGTCTTGCATCGCCTGACGGGCGGGAGCCCCCGGGCGGTCGTGATGGCGTTCTCTGTTCTCACTGGCAACCCCGGGGTGCAAGCCATCGTGGAGGAAATGAGCGACCTCCTTGACGCGCAGACCGCCTACTTCGAGGCGCGCTTGGCACAGCTGGCGCCGCGCGAGCGTGCCGTAGTCGCCGCCATGGCGCTCGCCCCTGAGAATCTCACTTTGAAGGAGATCTCTGCGCGGAGCCGTCTACCCCTTCGTGCTCTGTCCACTCAGGTCAAGCGACTTCAGGACCAAGGATTCGTGGTTCCCGTCGCCGGCGAGAGGGGAAAGGGAACCCTCTACGAGCTAGGCGATGGTCTGTTCCGACTTTGGTACCAATTCCGGAAGGGGACCAGGATACTTTCTCCGATAGTCCGCTTTCTCGCCCTCTGGCACCCGGTGGACGAGCTAGAGGAGGCGTTGTTTAAGCTCCGCTTGCCTGGCGGAGAGAGATCACTGTTGCAGCACGATTTGATTGTCGTGACTGTTCGCCAAATGGCCGCGGCAGTAGAGTTCGGGCGCTCTGAGACAGGTAGGAATCTGCGTGAGGCTTTATGGCAGGAGTGCGCGATCGCCTCGCAGACAGATGCAGAGGAGCAGGCTCTCAGGACTGCCATCGCCGTTGCCGAAGCGCCAACGGCAGAGGATTTCGAAAAGCTTCAGGCGCTCCTTGCGAAGCTGACAAAAGGACCAGGTGCTGAACCGAGTCCTGTAGAACGGGTGCTGTGGGCAATGCTCGGCAGCATTGCTTTTCAGTTAAGGAGGTACAAGGAGGCCGACACATACCTTGAGAGGTTTCTAAATTCGCCTTCGCCATTCGACGTTAAAACGCCAGGTGCTGCCGTTCAGTTGATGTTGGCCTTGGTCAGGGAGAATCAGGGGAGGGAACCAGAGGCTCTGGATGGATATAGAGGATTCTACCAACTTTTCGCCGGCGTAGATTCTGATTGGTCAATATTCGCATTAACAAAAATATTATTCGCGGCGATTAAACGAGGGGACAGCGAAGAGATCGAGAGCTGCTCAACGAAGCTTCTGGATCATCTTCAGGGAGGAACGCAGCTGTTTAAAAATGTACCTCTCCTTCCGTTCGTGCTGAGGGGCGCATTCCCTAGCAGGCCTACACTCACTTTCGTCGATGTCGTTGCACGGGTTGCGAAAGCGGGCACCCTATGGCCAAAGGAGGTCCGACAGGTTCTTACCGAGCTCTCAGCTACCGCAGATTCCGATTCGTCCGAACCTGCTCGGTTCTACCGCCTAGTTCTCAACGTGGTCACAGCAAAGGTTCACGGACATCAGAGTCAAGCCAGGCGAGCGCTGGCGCGCGTTCCAGCGGAGCTCCGCCAGACGGTCGCTGAACTTGCCGACCGACTCGTAGCCGCCGAGCAACAGGCCCATGGGATTGGCGAGTCCCAATCCCAGGCCAGCGCGAGCGAGGCGAAGCCACCAAAGAAGGTATGATCCGGGACAGCCGGAAGGAGGGGGCGCCCATGCTCTATGACATCTCGCCCACGGTACGCCCTGAGATCCCGGTCTGGCCCGGGGATACTCCCTTCCAGGCCCGCCTGGCGTGGGCCATCGCGGAGGGGGCCAGCGTCAACGTGACGGCCATCACCACCACCCCGCACCTGGGGGCCCACGCCGACGCGCCATTCCACACCGAGCCGCGCGGTGAGGGGATCGCCGAAATGCCGCTCGAGCGCTACCTGGGGCCGTGCCGCGTGGTCAGAGTGCCGGCCGCCCCGCTCGTCGAGCCGCGCCACCTCGAGGGGATCGATCTCGCCAGCCCGAGCCGGCTGCTGCTGCGCAGCGACAGCGTGCGCGACCGCCGCGGCTTCCCCGAGCGCTTCACGGCGCTGTCGCCCGAGCTGGCGGCGCTGCTCGGCGAGCGGGGGGTGCTGCTGGTGGGCATGGACACGCCGTCGGTCGACCCCTTCGACAGCAAGGAACTGCCCGCCCATCACGCGCTGGCGCGGGGCGGCGTGGCGATCCTCGAAGGCCTGCTGCTCGACGGCGTGCCGGAAGGCGTCTACGAGCTGATCGCCCTGCCGCTCAAGCTGGCAGGGCTGGACGCCTCGCCGGTCCGCGCCGTCCTGCGCAGCCTCGAGAGCTGATGTCCCATCAAAGGAGGCCCCTGTGAACAGCCTGGAGTTCGTCGAACAGCTGGTGGCGGAGATGGACCGGCTTTTCGCCCTGCTCGGCGAGACCGAGACCCTGGAGGCGGAATCGCAAGGACGGGTCGACGTCGTCAACCTGTTGCGCCTGGCCCTGAAGAGCGAGCTCGAAGCCTCCGAGCTGGCCGCCATCTGGATGCCCTCGACCCCCGAGGTGGACGCCAAGACGTGCCTGGCCTTGCAGTGCGGCGACGAGATGAAGCACTACGGGCTGATCAGCGCCCGCCTGGCGCAGCTCGGCGAGGACCTGGCCGGCTTCGATCCCATGTCCGACGGCCACAGCCCGCTCTACCAGTACCTGCGCGGCTTGCGCACCACGGTCGAGCGCATCGCCGGCGGACCCTTCGCCAGCGAGGCCATCGCCCAGGTGCGCAACCGCCAGTTCGTGGCCTTCTGCCGCTCCGTCGGCGACGACCGGACGGCCGAGCTCTACGAGGACGTGATCCAGCCCGAGGAGGCGCATCACCACCAGCTCGGCCGCCAGGTCCTCGAGAAGTATGCGGTCACCGCCGAGCTGCAGGAGCTGGTCATGGCCGCCATGCGCAACACCCTGGCCATCGCCGACGAGCTGCGCAACCTGGCCGCCAAGACCACGGGCGTCCACAGCATCCCGGTGTCCTGAGCCCATGCCCGAGACGACCGGGAGCAACGAGATGAGCGCACCACCGATCCATGCCATCGCCGTGCTGGGGGCAGGCACCATGGGCCGCGGCATCGCCCACGTTGCGGCGCTGGCCGGCTTTGCGACCAGCCTTTACGACCCCGACCCGGGGGCGCTCGCCAAGGCGGAGGCGGCGATCCATCGCAGCCTGGCCAAGGGCGTCGAGCTGAAGAAGGTCACCGCCGAGGCCGCCGCCGAGGCGCAGGGCGCGCTGAAGCTGGCCTCGCGGCTGTCCGAGGCCGTCGCCGCGGCCGACCTGGTCATCGAGTCGGCGCCCGAGGACATCGCGCTCAAGGTGCGGCTGTTCCAGGAGGCCGACCGCCTCGCCCCCGAGCACGCCCTGCTGGCGAGCAACACCTCGGCGCTGTCGATCACCGAGATGGCGGCGGCCACCCGCCGGCCGCAGCGCTTCGGCGGCATGCATTTCTTCAATCCCGTGCACCTGATGAAGCTGATCGAGCTGGTGCGCGGCCTGGAGACCTCGCCCGCGACGCTCGCGGCGCTGCGCGCGGTGGGCGAGCGCATGGGCAAGGAGATCGTGCTGGTCAACGAGGCCCCCGGCTTCGTCACCTCGCGCATCAACGCCCTGATTGGCAACGAGGCGTTCCGGATGTTGCAAGAGGGGGTGGCCAGCGCGACGGACATCGACAAGGCGCTCAAGCTGGGGCTCAACCATCCCATGGGACCGTTCGAGATGGTCGATCTCGTCGGGCTGGACGTGCGCCTGTCGATCCTCGAGTTCCTGCACCGCACGCTCGGCGAGGCCTATCGCCCCAACCAGCTGCTCGTCCAGCACGTGCGCGCCGGCCGGCTGGGGCGCAAGGTGGGCCGCGGCGTCTATCAGTACGACGAGCAGGGCAAGCGGCTGGAGGGCTGACCCCACCCTCCGGGGGGAAGGGGACGCCCCCTCCCCTTCGCTTCGGCCAACAGTTGCTAGATCTGCCCGCGGCTGCCTGCCGCCGCCAGCTCGCCGATGCCGGCTTCGAGGCGCCGCACCATCTCCGGCAGGGCGTCGGCGGCGACCGAGCAGTGGGCGATGCGCAGGTAGCGCGGCGCGATCGACACCAGGCCGACGTCCCATCGCTCGAGCAGGTGGCGGCGCACCACGCCGGCGCCGAGCCCCAACCGCGCCGGCACCTCGACCAGGGCAAAGCAGCCGGCGTTGAAAGGGAGGGTTGCGAGCCGCTCGCGGTCGGCGGCCGCCAGCGTTTCGCGCAGCACCCTGAAGCGCGCCGCGAGCAGCTGCCGCACGTCCTCCATCTGCGCCTCGAGGCCGGCGTCGCCGAGGGCGGCGAGCAGCACCGCCTGGCTCGCCGACGGCGCCGCGCCCACCCCGGAGCGCAGCAGCGCCCCCACCTTCGTCTCGAGCGCACCCGCCGCCGCCGAGCCCGGCTCGACGGCGAAGGTGAGGAACCCCACCCTGCCGCCGAAGAAGCAAACCTCCTTGGTGGCGCCGTCAACCTTCACCGGCACCAGGTTCGGATGGGCTCCGGCCAGCTCCCAGAACAGGGACCCGCGCGGCACCTCCGGCTCGTAGACCAGCCCGGCGTAGGCGTCGTCGCACACCACCACCAGCGGCCGCCGGTCGGCTGCGGCGAGCAGCGAGGCCGTGAGCTGGCGGCGCTCACCCGCCGTGGGAGAGTAGCCCCCGGGGTTGGAGGGCAGGTTCACGAGCACGACGGCCGGCTCGCCCTCCGGCAGGTCGGCCAGCGGCCGGGCGGCGGCCAGAGGATCGAAGCGTCCCTCGCGATAGGCGGGCGCGGTCAGCAGGCGCCCGCCGCCGCACATTCCGAAGGTCTGGCGATAGCTCCCCCAGAAAGGCTCGGGGACCGCCACGGCCTTGCCCAGGCCGCCGAACAGGTCGGCGACCAGCGACAGCCCATGGCTGAGGCCGGCGGTGACCACCGGCAGGCTCGACGGCAGGGCCGCGGCGACTCCCTGCCGCTGCCTCTCGCGCCAGGCCCGGCGCAGCTCCGGCCAGCCGGTCGCCGGCGCGCTGCCGAGCGCGGCCGCGATGCCGGCCGCCCCTCCCGGCAGACCGGCGAGGGCCGCGGCGAGACGGTGAGGCAAGGCCGCGCCCGAGAGGGGCGGCGGCGCCGCCAGCACGCGGTCCCGGGTTGCCTGGGCCGGCGCCGGCGCCGGCTCCGCCGGCCGCGCGCTCGCCGCCGGTTGCGCCCGGTGCGCCGGCGTGCCGCCGCCGGCACGGCGGCCTGGCGGCGAAAGCGCCTGCCATAGCGCCGGCACCTCATGCCGCAGCGCGGCGTTCTCGCGTTCCAGGAGATCCATGCGCAGCTGCTCCTCGACAGCGGGCTCAGGTGTCCAGGCGGTAGCGGAAGGTCTTGACCTGCCAGCCGCCGGACCCCTCGACGGCAAGCGCGCCGATGTAGTCGCGCTCGGGCCGGAAGCAGCGGAAGTGCCAGCGCGCCGCACGCACCGCGTCGCCTTCCAGGGTGAGCATGCGCGGCGCCTCGCCGGGCACCAGCGTGACCGCGAAGGAGTCGAGCGGCGCCGCCAGCCCTTCGCCCACCGCCTTCAGATAGGCCTCCTTGCGCGTCCAGCAATTGAAGAACCCCTCGGGCCTGGCGGGCGCGGGCAGGCGGCGCAACGCCACCCGTTCGCTCTCCGAGAAGAAGCGCTCGGCGATCTGCTCGAGGTCCGGCATGGGCTTCAGGAGCTCGACGTCGACGCCGATCTCCGGGCCGCGCAGGAAGCCCACCAGCGCCAGCTCGTGCGAGTTCGAGAGGTTGAAGGACAGGCCGCTCGCCGTCGCCGGCGGGCCGGCAAGGAAGGGCTTTCCGCGCGGACCGTAGGAGAAGGCAACCGCCTCGGGGGCGATGCCGAGATAGTCGCCGAGCAGCGCCCGCAGGGCGCCCCGACCCACCAGGTACCGCCGGCGGTGGACCTCGAAGCGAAAGCGCCGGGCGCGCTCCCACTCGTCCGGGGCGAGGCTGCCCGCCAGGCGCTCGACCACCTGGGGAGCCGGGTCGAGCGCCACGGCCCAGACCTGGATCTCGCGGTCAGGCAGCGCCGGGTCCGCGGCCGCGCGCGGCGCAAAGTCTTCGGCGGGCGCGGTCACCGCAGCGGCCGCGCGTCGCCGAGAGGCGCCGCGGTCCGCGAGAGCTCGGCCAGGTCACGTGCCAGGGACTCGGTGACCAGATCGCGGGCGCTGTGCAGGAAGAAGTGATCGCCGGGCAGCATGCGCAGGCGGAAGCCGCCGCGCCCGTGCTCGCGCCATCCCTCCACGTCCTCGCGGGTCACCTCCGCGTCGCCCAGCCCGCCGAAGGCGGAGATGCCGAGGTCCAGGGGCTCCTCGGGACGGAAGACGTAGGTCTCGTTGAGCTCGAAGTCGGCCCGCAGCACGGGGATGAGCAGGCGCATCAGCTCGGCATGCTGCAGCACTTCCTCGGGTGTGCCGTTGAGCTCGCGCAGCTTGGCGAGGAACTCCGGTTCCGGCAGGTCGTGGATGTCCTCCTCGCGGGCCGGCACCTGCGGCGCCCGCCTGCCGGACACGAAGAGGTGCACGGGCAGCGGGCGTCCGCGGCGGCGCAGCTCGCGGGCCAGCTCGAAGGACAGCATGGCCCCCATGCTGTGGCCGAAGAACGCGAACGGCAGGCCGAGATGGGGCTGCAGGGCGTCGGCGAGCGCCGCGACCAGGTGCTCGGGGCTGACGAAGGGCGGCTCGCGCAGGCGGCTTTCGCGACCCGGCAGCTGCACGGGGCAGATCTCGACATCGGAGGGCATCGCCGCCGCCCAGCCGCGGTATGCGGAAGCACCTCCTCCGGCGTAGGGAAAGCAGAACAAGCGCAGGCGGGCGCGCGGATTCACTTCGCGGTAGGCGAGCCACCGCTCGACCGGGGGGCTGGGGTTCACGTTGCCCTTGCTGTCAGTGGCACCCTGCGACACCTCGGCCGCGCCGCCGCCGCAGGTGCCCGGGTGGCCGTTACCGCTAGTTGGTCCCCTGGCTGGCCTGCCGCTCGCGCTCCATCTCTTCCATCTTCTTGCGCAGCGACAGCGGCCGCATGTCGGTCCAGATCTCCTTGATGTGGGCCAGGCACTCTTCCTTGTTGCCGCTCTTGCCGACGTCGTTCCAACCCAGCGGGTTCTCGCGGTGCGCCGGCCAGATCGAGTACTGCTCTTCGTGGTTGACCACCACCTTGTAGATCGTCGTATCTTCGCGGTCTTCCCAGCTCATGACTGTCTCCTTGCTCGCGGCGGCGGGCAACTCCCCCCGCCCTGGTCCGGCATTCCTGGCGCCCTGGCGCCGCAGGCTTCTGCCTCCATAAGTGTCCTGGCGGCGCCAATCGGGACACTGGCGGCGCCAGCCGGGGGCCGGCGCCTGGCGCAGAACCCCGCCGCTTCATCCTAGGCCGAATGTCGCCCTTCGCGCCAGGGGGGGCCGGCGGCGGAGACGGCGGAGGCGGCGCGGCGGAGGCGGCGCGGCGGAGGCGGCGGCAGCGGCGGCGGACCCCGGGGGCCCGGTGGACCGGCGGACCCGGGGGGGCGACGACGGTTACGGCTCGCCGCCCTCGAGCTCCTCCTGGCGCTGCCAGGCGCGGCCGACGGACGCGATCAGCGCGTCGACGTCGGCGGCGCCGGTGCGGAAGTTGGTGATGCAGGCCCGCAAGGCCGTCCCCGAGTCCACGTTGACGGTGCTGATCCAGGCCTCTCCCGATGCGACGACGGCGGCAGCCAGGGCCTCGAGCCGTGATGGGGGGGCGTCGCCGCGGGTAAAGCAGACGATCGGCAGCGGCGTCTCGTTGACCAGCGTCCAACCCTGCTCGGCGAGGCCCCGCCGCAGCCTCTCGCCCATCGCGACCTGGTGCCGCAGCGACTCCTCGTACCCTCGCCAGCCGGCCACCGCGAGCGACAGGAACAGCTTGAGGCCGATGAAGCGCCGCGACCACTGCACGGAGTGGGCATAGGGATCGACAGCCGGCGCCTGGCCGGCGGGCTGGCCGGCGGCGCGCGGCATGTAGCCGGTGGCGATCCGGAAGGTGCGTTCCAGAGCGCCGGGTTGACGGGTCAGGAACAGGCCGGCGCCCATGGGCATCGACAGCCATTTGTGGGGGTCGAAGGTGAGGGAGCTGGCGCGCTCGATGCCGGCCAGCGCCTGCCGCAGCTCGGGCAGCAGCACGGCGGCGCCGCCCCAGGCGGCATCGACGTGCAGCCAGATCCCCTCGCGCTCCGCCACGTCCGCCAGGGCGGCGATGGGATCGATGGTGCCGGTCCCGGTCGAGCCCGCCGTGGCGACCACCAGAAACGGCGAGTAGCCGTCGGCGCGGTCGGCCGCGAGACGTGCCGCCAGGTCGTCGGCGCGCATGCGCATCGCGCCGTCGACCGCCACCTCCCGCACCGCGTCGGTGCCGAGACCGGCCAGGCGCGCCGCCTTGACGAACGAATGGTGGGCCAGGGGGGACAGGTAGACCGACGGCTGGCTGCGCAGGGCCAGCAGCCCGCGCCTCCCGACCTCGGGGAAGGCGCGCAGCAGCGCCACGGTCACCGCGGTCAGGTTCGCCTCGGCTCCTCCCGAGGTGAAGCTGCCCTCGGCCCTGGCCGGGTCGTAGCCGAAGCGTCCGGCAAGAGAGCGCACCAGGTGCTGCTCGACCTCGGCGGCGAACGGGCTGTGGCTCCAGGCCGCCAGCTGCGGGTTGAAGGCGGCGGCCAGGGCGTCGCCGGCGATCGCCATGGTGGCGGGCGCCGGGTTGAACAGCCCGAAGTAGCGCGGGTGCGGGGTGTGGACCTGGTGGCGCCACAGGTTCTCGACGGCGAAATCGAGTGCCTTGGCGGCGGCGACCGGCTCGGCGAAATCCCAGGCGGCCAGGAGCTCGCGCAGCTCGGCCGGGCTGCTTAAGCCGGCGACCGGCGCCTTGTCCACCTCGTTCAGGTATCTCTCGATGGCTTCGACCAGCCGGAGCCAGAGCTCTTGCCGCACCTTGGCCGGCAGCAACAGCGCATCCGCATCCGTCATCGCCCCTCCGTCCCACCACCACCGCGGCCGCCGGCTGTTTGGCAGGCGGCGGTCGCTCATGATAGAGCAACTGCCGTGGATGGGCGGACATCCCTTTACGCTCCCCATCTCGCGCGGGGGCGTTACTTCAATCCCTGGCGCCCGGCGACGGCGAGGCGCCTCGACCTGCTGCGCTGGAAGCTGAGGCGCAATCCCTACGACAAGCGCCGGCCGCCACGGGTGCCGGTGGTGAGCAACGACGGGACCTACCTGGCCGATACCGGCGCACCCGACTCGATCACCTGGATCGGCCACTCGACCTTCGCGGTCCAGGACGGCGGCGAGGTCTTCCTCACCGATCCGCACTGGGGGCCGCGGGCGCTGCTGCCGCGCCGGCACTCGCCACCGGGCGTCCCGATCGCCGCGGTGCCGGCCCACGCCTTCGCCGTGCTTTCGCACAACCACTACGATCACCTGGACGCCTGGACCGTGACCAGGCTGCCGCCCGGCGTCGAGTGGTACGTGCCGCTCGGCCTTGGCAGCTGGCTGCGGCGCCACGGGCGTCCGGCCGGGGAGCGGACGGTGCGGGAGCTGGACTGGTGGCAGTCCGTCCGGCGCGGGCGCTGGACCTTGACCTGCCTGCCGGCGCAGCACTGGTCCAACCGCCTCGACAGCGGCCGCAACTCCACCCTGTGGTGCTCGTGGCTGCTCGATTCCGGCAGCCGCCGCTACTACTTCGCGGGCGACACCGGGTACTTTCCGGGTTTCGCCGAGATCGGGCGCCGCTTCGCGCCGATCGATGTCGCCTTCCTGCCCATCGGCGCCTACGAGCCGCGCTGGTTCATGGCCTATCCGCACATGAACCCTGCCGATGCGTGGCGCGCCTTCCTGGATCTGGACGCCCGCTGGTTCGTCCCCATGCACTGGGGGACCTTCGACCTCACCGACGAGCCCATCGACCTGCCGCCGCGGGTCCTCGCCGAGGCCGTCGCCGCCGCCCACGGCGACGCCTCGCGGGTGCGCTTGCCGGCCGTCGGCGAGCGCTGGCCGTCGCCGCCCCCGGTCCAGGACCGCCAGGCGCCCGGAGGAGAAGAACGGGTGCCCGGAGACGAAGGAGGGGCTTCCGGAGGAGCGGAAGGGGCGCCGTTCGCGGCTCCGGCCACAACACATAGAGAATCTTTGTAATCGAAGCCGCCAAGCGCCCCTGACGGCAGGTCCGCTCGTCATGGTCCGGCTGACAAAAAGCCCGTCAGGGCTGTGTTAGAGTGTGTCCCGCCAGCGCGACGGAGCTTCCCGTGCCCCGTCTGGGGCTGGTGGCCATTGCCGGGGTAGAACGCCTGGGACGGAGGTGGATTTGCCTGGAAAGCGCATGAGATCGCCGGCAGCCGCGCCCCGCCGGCCGCCGGCGCGCCGCCCACCGGGCCCGCCTCAGCCATCGCCCAGCCAGCGCCAGGACTCATCGGCGGCCGGCCGCTCCGGCGCCGGCCGTTCACCGGCATCGCATCGGCCGCTGCAACTCGAGCTTTTCGGCGGCGGGCGGTCCCCGCAGGCATCCCGGCATACCCTGCCGCCCTTCCGTCCGCAGGCGCAACAGCCCGCGCGGTCCTTCCCCCGCCTGCCCGCCCTGGAGCCGTCGTCCAACCGGCCCGGGGCGCCGCGCGCCGCCGGCGGTTCGCAGCCCAGGCAGGCGGCCGGTGCCGCGCCTCCCGGACCGCGAGCGGAAACCGCCTACGCCGAGCTGTTCCGCCGGCTCAGCCGGCTCACCGGCGGGCGACTGCGCACCCTGTCGCTGACCGACAACCGCCGCACCATCCTGTCGGTCCGCCCCGCCCCCGCCGCCAGGCCCACGCCGGCGCCGCCGGCGCCGATCCACCTGCGCATCCACCACTCCTTCGCCGGTGCGCCCGATCCGGTGCTGCGGGCGGTCGCCGCCTTCCTGGCCAGCGCCAAGGGCAGCGCCTCCGCGCGCCAGGCGCTGGCCGCCATCCGCGAGCACTTCCATCACCATCGCCTCGGACCGCGCGACCCCCGGCAACCGCAGCCCTCCCGGCCGGCAGAGCTGCCCATCGCCGACAAGGCCCGCCGCCTGTCGCTGTCGCCGGTGGGCGCGGTGCTCGACCTGCGGGAGATCGCCGCCGACCTCAACCAGCGCTACTTCGGGGGCCGGCTCAAGGTCCGCATCACCTGGGGCAAGGCGGCCGGCGAGAACGCTCATCCGGCCAGCAACTGCCGCCGCACCCGCAGCGCCAGCCTGCAGCTCGGAAGCTACTCCTACGAGGACCGGTTGATCCGCATCCACCGCGTGCTCGACCGCCCCGGCGTGCCGCGCTACGTCGTCGAGTCGGTGGTCCACCACGAGCTGCTGCACGCCGATCTGCCGCCGGTCACGCGCAACGGCCGCCGGTACTTCCACACTCCCGAGTTCCGCCGCCGGGAGCGCCATTTCCGCCACTTCGAGCGGGCCGATTGCTGGGTGCGCGAGAACCTTCAGCTGCTGCTGCGCGCCCGCCGCGACGCCACCGCTCGCGGCGCCGCCGGCGGCTCCGGACGCCGCGGCCGCTAACGGCCGCGGCCCGCGCGCCGGCGCGCCGCACGGGCCGACGCCGGGGTGGCCGGCGTGGCGGCCGCTCCCGCCGTGCCGCCGGCGAAAGCCAGCGCCGGCCCGAGCTTGCGGGCCAGGCGATCCTGGATCCAGTGCGGGTCCCACCACTCGACCGGGTTCACCGGCAGGCCGCGCAGCATCGTGGTGAAATGCAGATGGTCACCGCCCGCCAGGCCGGTCTTGCCTGAGCGGCCAAGCTCCTGGCCGCGCTGCACCTGCTGGCCCTCGTGCACCTCGATCGACGACAGGTGGCCGTAGAGGCTCATCAGGCCATAGCCGTGGTCGATCACGACCGCATTGCCAAAGATGCCGAAGTAACGGGCGATCAGCACCACGCCGCTGTTCGAGGCCGGCACCGCGTCGTGTTCGACGCTGGCCATGTCGAAGCCCAGGTGATCCTGCTGGTCGACGTGCTTGCCCTGGTACTGGTAATCGCGGCGCTGGGCGAAGGCGGCGGTGATCTTGGCGTTCGGCAACGGCAGGAACGCCTCTTTCCACAGGAAGCGGGGGGCGGACCGGCTGGACAGGTCCTCGAGCGCCTTGGAGTTGCGGCGGCGCAGCTCGCCGTTGATCTCCAGGTAGTTCGCGAGCGGCCCGCCGCGGTCCTGGACCTCGGGGGTCTCGCGCATGATCTCCGGCACCGCCCGTTCCAGGAAGGCGTCGGTGAGCTGGATGGTGTCGTGTTTGAGCGGCTTGGGAAAGAACTTGTCCACGAAGGCCGCCTGCGACTGGTTGCCCACGTCGTCGACCGCCACCAGCCGCACCTGCGAATCGTCGGCGGTGTCATAGGGGACCGCGAACAGGGCGAAATGCGCCCGCGGGTCGCTGCCGCCCGGCAGCGGGTAGCCGGGGAACCACCAGCGGCCGGACTGCACCCCATCCCGCACCGCACCCTCGCCGACCCGATAGACCACGGCTTCGCAACCGCCCTGCGCCACGTAATGAAACCCTGACAGCACGGCGAGCGACGGCGGCGTCAGGCGAACCGGCATCTCGAGCGTGGCAACCGCAGGGTCCGGCCGCCGCACCACCGAGCCGGAGCGCTCTGCGGTGACCCGGATCGTCGCCTTGCCGCCGCGCAGCCCCGGGACCGTATCGCGGCCGATCTGCAGGTCGAGCTGGGCGGGCGCCAGCGCCTTCCAGAAGGCCCACCGCGGATGGGTGACGAAGCTCTTCTCGGCGACGGGCTTGACGTCCATCCCCTGGACCACCTCGACCATGACCTTCTCGACCTGGCCGGTGTCGTCGAGGGTGACCTTGACCGGCGTGCTCTTGCCGATCCCGGGCAGTGCCGGCCGGATCTCGATTTGGGGCGGGCGCCCGGGCCAGAAGGTCGCCGCCACCAGCACGGCGGCCGCGAGGACCACCACCACGATCAAAGTGCGCAAGAGGGCACTTCCCGCGGACCTGTCACCAACCATCGAATACCTCTTTCTCGTCTTTGATTTTCGGGCCTTCGGCAGGGGCAGGATCGTAACACGCACGCCTCCGGGAGGACCCCTCCGGCCGGGCGGTCGGCAAACACATCCCACTTGGCGACCTATCGGCTCGCCTACCGCCCTTCCTCCCACCGCCTACGGCCATCGATCCCTCCGGCGACCGAGTCGATCCGGGGCACCTCCGGGCACGGAAAGTGCTTACCCCTAGCGGGCACCAGGACCAGTCCATGACCGAAACTCCCGCGTGACCCGGACCAGACGACGGAAAGACGCCCAGCGTGCAGGCGGAATTTACAAGTCTGAGCTCAGAGGCTGGCGAGTTTTGCCGGCGTTTCGACGACTCCTGTTCACCGCCGCCATGCACCGGAACCCCGTGAGCAGCGGCGGCCACATCCATCGGTCAGCATCGCGTGCCGGCGGTTCACGTCGCCGGCCGGCGGGCGGCTCCCGTTGCCGCCCAATCTCGGATCATTTACCGTGCCCAGGCCCCAAAGCCTAAGCCTCAGAAGCACCTGCTTGCCTGCGAGCCGGGGCAGAGCTCTTGCAGGTGCCCAGCGCACGGGGTTGGAACATTTTCCAAGGAGGACGTGATGAACCTGTACGTCGGTAACCTGCCCTACCGCATGACTGAGGATCAGCTCAAGGAAGCCTTCGAGGCGTACGGGCTGGTCGCGTCCTGTACCATTATCAAAGACAAGGTCACTGGCCAATCGAAGGGGTTCGGCTTCCTCGAGATGCCCGAGCGCACCGAGGCCGAGGCGGCCATCAACGGCTTGAACGGCCGCGAGCTGATGGGCCGCAAGCTGAACGTGAACGAAGCCCGGCCTCGTACCGAAGGCGGCGCCGGCGCCGGCCGTAGCGCCGGCGGCTGGGGGGGAGGCGGTGGCGCCAGTGCCGGCCGCAGCAACCGCGACGGCGGCCGCGATCGCTGGTAGTCAGCCACCGATCGCGCGGCCACGGTACGACGGTGCGCGGCGACGAACGCTGCCGCGTACCAACATCCGCCGCACCGCCGGATGGAGAACGCCGAACAGATCATCGCCGCGCTGGAGCTGATCCCTCATCCCGAGGGCGGCTGGTACCGCGAGACCTTTCGCGACGTCTCGGATGGCGGCCGGGCCTCTCCGGCCGGGCAGCCCGGCGCCCGCGGCGCCTTCTCGGTCATCTACTACCTGCTGCGCGCCGGCGAGCGCTCGGCGTGGCATCGCATCAAGGATGCCGCGGAGGTATGGCACCACTATGCCGGCGCGCCGCTCGAGCTGTCGATCTCGCTCGATGGCAGGCAGGTGACCACATCGACGCTCGGTTCCGATCTCGAACGGGGCGAGCGCCCGCAGGCGCTCGTGCCGGCCGCCGCCTGGCAGAGCGCCCGCCCGCGCGGCGGTTGGACGCTCGCCGGCTGCACCGTGGCGCCGGCCTTCGAGCTCGCATCCTTCGAGCTCGCGCCGCCCGGCTGGCAGCCGGGCTAGCGGCCTGAAACGGCGGCTTCGACCGCCGCCAGCAGCTGCTGCTTGACCTGCCGGCGGGAGTAGTCGGCCTGCAGACGCCGCCGCCCGTTCGCCGCCAGCCGCCGCCCTTCCGCGGGGTCGTCGAGCAGGCGGTCCATGGCTTCCAACCATTGCCGCGGCGAGCCCGCGACCAGGAGGTCCTCGCCGGAGACGCCCGTGGTGCCGGCCGCTGCCCATGGGGACGCCACCACCGGCACCCCTCGCGACCAGGCTTCCAGGATCTTGATCGGCAGGCCGGAGCCGCACCGCATCGGCGCGAGCGCCGCCGCGGCGCCGGCCAGCAACGCCGGTAGATCGGGCGGCGACTCGACGACGGTCACCGACCCCGCTGCCGCCAGCGCCCGGCGCAGGCCGGGCCGCGGCCGGTCCCCGGCCACCACCACCTCGAGGTCCGGCCGGCGGGCCGCCAGGGCCGGCCAGACCTCGCGCAGCCACCACGAGATCGCGTCGGCGTTGACGAAGTACCCAAGGTTGCCGGTGAAGACCAGGCGGGGCGGGCCGGCAAAGGCGGCGGCGCCCGGCAAAGGCGGGCCGGCGAAGGCGGCGCCCGGCGCAAGCGGGCTGGCAAAGGCGGTGCCTGGCGCAAGCCCGCTGGCGGAGGCAGCCGAGCCGGCCGCGGGCGACGGCGACGGCGGGCCGCCGCTCGTCTCGACCGCCAGGCCGGCGGTCCACACCCGCCCCGCCAGCGCCGCCGCCAGGTGAGCCGTTAGCTCCCGCCGGTCACGGTCGCAGACCAGCAGGACGCCCGCGGCAGACCGGGCGAGCCGGCACTGGGCCCGCGCCAGCAACCGCGCTTCGAGGGCCAGGGCCGGACGGAGCCACCAGCGGTCGATTGCCGCACGCCGCGAGAAGTTGAGTGCCAGATCGTCGATCAGATCGATCAGCACCGGCGTGCGGCCGAGGTCGGCGCGGTGCGCGGCGAGACGGACCAGCTGCAGCACGACGAGGTCAGCCCGCGGCGCGAGCAGGCGCAATTGCCGCCGCAGGTCGGCAGAGAAGAACAGGCCGCTCTGCAACGGCAGGCCGTGCACCGCGGCGCGCGCCAAGCCGCCGGCGGCGCCCAATAGATCGCCGGCGGCGCCCAATAGATCGCTCGCGGCGCCCAATAGATCGCTCGCGGCGCCCAATCGCTCGCCTGCAGCGCCCAATCGCTCGCCGGCGCTGCCCGATAGATCGCTCGCGGCGCCCAACCGCTCGCCGACGCTCGTCCGCTCGCCGCCACGGCCCGCCGCTCGATAGGTCGCCACCACGGTGCCTGCCGGCAGCGGCGGCAGCTGCGGCCGGCCGGCCCGCGGCGCCGGCGTCAGCAGGGTCACCCGGTGCTCGGGCGCCAGCAGCTGAAGCATCTGGCAGGTGCGCAGCTGGTCGCCCCGGCGTGGGGGCCAGGGATGGCGGGCGGTGACGAGAAGGATGTCCAGAGCCGGTCAGACCAGCTTCAGCAGGTGCCCCAGCTTCTCGCGCTTGGTGCGCAGGTAGTCGCGAGTCGCGTCGGTGGGCGGCACCTCGAGCGGTACGCGCTCCACGATCTCGAGCCCGTAGCCGTTCAGGGCGATGTACTTGCTGGGGTTGTTGGTCATCAGCCGCATCTTGCGCACGCCCAGATCGCGCAGGATCTGCGCACCGACTCCGTAGTCGCGCTGGTCCGGACGGAACCCGAGGCGTTCGTTGGCCTCGACCGTGTCGTGCCCCTGCTCCTGCAGCTCGTAGGCGCGCAGCTTGTTCATCAAGCCGATGCCGCGGCCCTCCTGCAGCAGGTACAGCAGCACGCCGCGCCCCTCCTGGGCGATCTTCCCGAGCGCCTGCTCGAGCTGGATGCCGCAGTCGCAGCGCGCCGAGCCGAAGATGTCGCCGGTCAGGCACTGGCTGTGCACCCGCACCAGCACCGGCTCCTCCGGCGAGATGTCGCCCATCACCAGCGCCACGTTCTCGTCGCCGGTCTGGTCGGAGCGGTAGGCGTGGATGCGGAAGTCGCCGTAGGCGGTCGGCAGCCGCGGCGAGGCGACCTTGCGCACCAGCGTTTCGTGGCGCAGCCGGTAGCGGATGAGGTCCGAGACGGTGATCATCAGCAGCCCGTGACGCTCGCAGAAGCCGGCCAGGTCGGGCACCCGCGCCATCGTGCCGTCGTCGTTCATCACCTCGCAGATCACCGCCGCCGGCTGCAAGCCGGCGAGGGTCGCCAGGTCCACCGACGCCTCGGTCTGGCCGGCGCGCTTGAGCACGCCGCCCTTGCGCGCCCGCAAGGGGAAGACGTGGCCGGGGCGCAGCAGGTCCTCCGGCCGCGTCGCCGGATCGATGGCGGTCAGCACGGTGGCGGCGCGGTCGGCCGCCGAGATGCCGGTCGTGGTCTTGCCGCGCGCCTCGATCGAGACGGTGAACGCCGTGCCGAAAGGCGACGTGTTGGTCTCCACCATCAGCGGCAGGTCGAGCTGCCGGCAGCGCTCCTCGGAGAGCGCCAGGCAGATGAGGCCGCGGCCGTTCTTGGCCATGAAATTGATCGCCGCGGCCGTCACCTTCTCGGCGGCGATCGCCAGGTCGCCCTCGTTCTCGCGATCCTCGTCGTCGACGATGATCACCAGGTGCCCGGCGCGGAAATGCGCGATGGCTTCCTCGATGGCGGCGAATGGATTGGCAGGCATGGCGGCCGTGACACCCGTGACACCCGGCGACGGAGCCATATTCTAAGGCTTTGAAACCTCCAAAGCCTAATGCTGTTGAAGCATCGGGCGGGAAGAAACCATTGCCGAAGCGAAGGGGAGGGGGCGCGGAGCTAGAATGGATTCCCGAAGCTCAGGAAAAATACCACCGGCCCCTCCGCCGGGGGATTGCGCTCGCGATGCAGCTTCCAGCCGAGCTCGGCGCGCAGCGGGCCGATCGGCGACAGGTAGCGGAAGCCGAACCCGGCGCCGGACTTGAATCCCTCCGTCCCGGTCAGCCGGATGTCCCGCCAGTCCGCCCAGACGTTGCCGGTGTCGAAGAACAGGGTGCCGCCCAGGGCACCGAGGATCGGAAAGCGATAGTCGAAGTTGGCGAGCACCAGGCCGTTGCCGCCGACCGGCATGAAGTGCGAACCGGGGCCAGGCTGAATCAGCGTGCGCCCGCGGATGCCCAGCTCGTCCAGGGCATAGGCACGGTCGGTGGTGCCGCCGCCGCCGAAGAAGCGCTCGTCGATGAACACGTTGCTTTGCGGCAGCGACGGCGGCACGCCGGGGTCGCCGGTCGGCAGCGTGCTGAACGCCTCGATGCCGCCTGCCCGCAGGCTGGCGGCGAGCACCCCCGGCCGCCCCAGGTTCACGTACTTGGTCTGCTGCAGGAACAGCTTGACGAAGTCGGCCTTGCCGCCGATCGCCGGGAACGAGTACTGCACCTGCGCCAGCGAGCTCCAGCCGCGGGTCGGCACCAGCGGGTCGTCGCGATGATCAATCAGCACGGCCGGGATCACGCTGGTCACCTGCACCGGACGGTCCTGGCGCTCGATCGAGTTGAGAGCCACGCCGGGATCGACCTGCAAGCGCACCACCCGGTAGTCCAGGGCCAGCGAGTAGCGCGTGTGCGACAGCGTCTCGACCACCTCGGAGCGGGCGCCCCAGCGCCGCGTCCTGAAGCTCACCTCCCGGGTGTCGAAATAGAACAGCGTGGAGTTGAGCGGCACCGGGTAGCGCCCGATGAAGGGCTGGTTGAACAGGAGGCTGAAGCGCTTGTCGAGCGACGACAGCCGCATGTCGGCACGCAGGCTGTCGGCCTCGCCGCCGATGTTGTTGTCGGAAAAACCGAGCAGGCCGCGGAGCTTCTCCTCGGAGTCGTAGCCGAAGCCGTACCTGAGGCTCTTGAACTTGCCCTCTTCGACCCGCACCAGGACGTCGCGCTCGGTGTCCAGCGGCGAGCCGGTCAGGTCCACGTCGACACGCGAGAAGATGCCCAGGCGATAAAGGTTGCTCTCGAGCTGGTAGGGCCGGGACTGGCCGATCGGATCGCCGTGCTGGATGCGCAGGGTGCGCTCGATGATGTCCGTCTTGGTCGCCTGGTTGCCGCGCACGATCACCTGGTCCACCAGCCGCCGCGGCCCTTCGAGGATCTTGATCGTCACGTCGACCAGGGTGTGCGGGGCGTTCCAATCGGTTGCCGCCGAGACCTGGGCCTGGGTGTAGCCCGCCTCGCCGTAGGCGGAGCGAATGGTGGTCAGGGTCTGCTCGAGCAGCACCTGGTGGAACGGGCCGCTCTCCTTGAGCGGCAGCGACTGGCGCAGCTTCGCCGCGTCGAGCTTCTCGACCCCCTGGATGTCGAGCTTGACCAGCCGCTGCTGCGGGCCTTCCTCGATCGGCACCCGCAGGCGCAACACCCGGCCGCTCACGGCGACCTGGGGCGGCCCGACCTTGGCCGACGCGAAGCCCTGCAGCGCGTAATAGGAGCGCACGTTGTCGAGGTCCTCGTCGAGCGTTTCCTGCACCAGCCGGCCGCTGCCAGGGTGGAGGACGCTGCGCGGCGACGTGGCCAGAAGCGTCGCGAGCCGGGCGGAGCTGATGCGATGATTGCCCGAGAACTGGACCGCTTCAAGGGTGAAGACCGGACCGGGTGCGATCGTGATGGTCAAATCGATCTCGCCCTCCCTCCGGCCCTCTTGCGAGTCGACCCTGACCTGGTAATGACCCTGCTGCTGGTAGTAGGACCGCAGCCGCGTCAGCGCCTGCTGCACCAGCGCCTCGTCGTAGCCGGCGGTGCCCAGGAACGGCAGCAGACCCTTCTTCCGGAGCTTCTTCACGTCGGCGCCCTGGATCGCCAGCTTGATCAGCGGCCCGACGTCGATCGGGAAGGTCAACCGCACGCTGTTGGCCGCCGCGTCGAGCTCCTGGCGCGGCTTCTCGACGCGGGCGGCCCCGTGCTGCTGCTGGATGAGCCACCCCTGCAAGCGCTCCGCGTCGTCCTCGGCGAGCCGCTCCTGGAACGGCCGGCCGGGCTGGTCACGCAGGTGCGCGATCAGCGCCGCCGCGGTGAACGGCGCGATCTTGCCGTCGAACACGACGGCGCCGATCTTGGCACGGTCGCCGCTGTCGACCTCGTAGGTGACCACCACCTGGCGCGCCGGCCCCTGCTCCACGCGCACGCGCACGGTGGCCTTGAAGTAGCCGTTGCGCCGGTAGAGGTCCTGCAGGTTGTAGACGCCCGCGACCACGCTCTCCTCGGCGAGCGGCTGCGCCGGCCGCTGCGGCACCGCCGCCTTGAGATCGGCGGCGCTCAAGCCCAGGCGGCCGGCCACTCGCACGTCCACGACCTGCGGCACCGGCCGCACCACCACCACCGCCACCACCCCGCCCGGCTCCTCGCGGGTGTAGAGCGCGACGTCCGACCCCACGCCGGTCGCCACCAGGTTGCGCAGCGTGCGGCGGACGGCGACGTCGGCGAGCGGCTCGCCCGGGTGGATCTCGATGACCGACACCACCTCATCGCCGCGCGGCAGCGGCGCGTCGCTGCGGATCTCGACCGCCAGCACCCTCGGCCCGGGCGGGGAGGCGGGCTCGGCCGGGGGCGCGGCGGCGGCCGGCGTGGTCGGCACGGGCGGGGCGGGGGCCGGCGCGGGCGGCACCGGCTCGCTCGAGGCGGGCGGCTGCATCGCCGCGGCGGCGGCCGGCGCGGCGACCCCGACCACCCCGGCTGCCCCGACTGCCCCGACTGGAACAACGCCGAGCAGCAGCCAGGCCCGCACGGCCGGCACCTTCAAAAACGGGTCTCCCGCTGCACGTCCACGGCATAGCTGGTGCCGCTCTGGGTCAGCAGCACGGTCAGGTTCCTGGCCACCTGCCACTCGATCTGGCGCACGTCCAGCCGCGGCGACGACGGGTTGCTCACGTAGGTCACGAAGATGTTCTTCGACAGCCGCTTGCCGGCGGTGATGACCACGCCCGAGGTCGGCTGCCCGGCCTGGGTGAGCGTCTGGGTATCGACCCGGAAGCGGTCGAGGCCGAAGAGCCGGCCCACCCGCGAAGACACCGCCGAGGCCGCCTGGCCGGCAAGGAACGAAGACGCCGCCGCGTGCCCCGCCGCCTCGCTCGACACCGGCGGCGGCGGCGCCCCGAGCTCGGGCCGCTGGCCGCCGGCGAGCAGCGAGATGATGTCGATGTCGGCAAGCTCGGCGTTGGAGGAGAACTTGGCGTTGAGCCGTTCGAGGGTGCCCGACAGGTTGAGCGTGATGGTGTAGCTTTGGACGTCGGTCTTGAGCGCCAGGTCGATGAGCGGGTCGATGCGGTTGGGGTTGGCGAAGGTCAGGCTGCCGCGGTCCACCTGGTACTTGTTGTCGGCATACTGCAGGGTGCCGCCGGTTTCGAGCTGGACGGTGCCGAAAAGCACCGGCGCGGCGACCGTGCCCACCACCGTCAGCTCGATGTCGCCGTGCAGGTCGGCGACGTTGTTGCTCACCCGCAGCGCGCCGGGGCCCTGGATCGACAGGTTGAGCTGCGTCCTGGCAAACAGGTCGTCGGTCGCCAGCACCTGCACCCGCTCGCGCTGCAGACCGCGCAGCAGCAGCTGCAGCGGATCCACCTGCAGGTCCTCGACGTACAACGCCCGGTTGAGGTTGATCAGCCCCTGGACCTGGCGGCTGCCGCCGGTGCCGACCAGCGCCAGCGCGGCGTCGCCGCGGCTGACCCAGCCGCTCGGGTAGGGCAGGCTGACTCCCTGCGCCGACATGTCGATGCGGTAGCTGAGGGCGCGCCCCGCCCCCGGCAGGGTCAGCTGGCCGGTGGCCCGCAGCGTGCCGCCGCCGGCGCGGCCGGTGAGGCCGTCGAGCACCAGGCGGTCCCGGTTGAAGCGGACCGTGCCCTCGAGGCCCTCGATGGAGATCGCCAGCCGTGGAACGATCAGCCGGGCGTCGTGCAGGACAGCCTGTCCCGAAAGGTCCGGGTCGGCGGCCGTTCCCTTGACCGCCGCCAGCAGGTCGAGGTCGCCGGCGACGTCGAGGCCGGGGACGAACAGCTTCGCCCAGGACGCCGAGATGCTGCTCTGCACGCGCAGGTCGAGCGGCCGCGGCGCGGCCAGGCCGACGCTGCCGGTGGCGAAGATCTCGAGGCCGGTGCCGGCCTCGCCCAGGTAGAACGACCGCACCCGCAGCTCTCGCGTGGAGAGGTCCACCACCACCGGCTCGCGGTTGGCGATCTGCCTGCCCGAGTAGGCCAGGCGGAGGTCGTCGAGCCGCAGCTGGCCGCCGTAGCGGCCGGCCTCGAAGTCGGCGTCCAGGGTGAGAGCGCCGGCCAGCGCGCCGCTGAAAGCCGCCGTTCCACCTGCCCCGCCGGTCGCCGGTGGCGGCGCCCCCTGCTCGCCGTTTCCCCCCATCAGCGGCGCATCCGGCGCCGCCAGCTGGACGAGGCCGGCAACGTTGGCGGAGCGCAGGTTCAGCCGCAGCGCCGCCCGCCGCAGGTCCAGCCGGCCGCCGCCGTCGAAGGCGAGCAGGCTGCCGAACGTGCCGCTGCCGCGCACCAGCTCCCCGTCCCAGTCGACCACCGCCTGCGCCTCGCCCGGCGGCGTGCCCGCGAGCTTGCGGCCGGACCAGGCGAGGTCGCGCCCGTGCAGGCTGGCCTGGGCGCGCGGGCGCTCGAGGGTGCCGCCCACCGTGGCCATCAGCGACACCCGGCCCGACAGGCCCGCGGCAGGCAGCAGGCCCGCCAGCGGCGCCGCTGCCAGGTCCAGGTCGGGGCCGTCGAGCGTGAGATCGATGCCGTCAGACCGGCGGTCGAAGCTGCCGGCGGCGGCCAGCTTCCCCGCCGGCGCCTCGATGGTGCCGCCGGTGACCGTCATGCGCGCCGGGTCCCAGGCCAGCTGGCCGCGCGCCTTGCCGAGCGCCACCCCGGAAACCACCAAATCCGCCAGCTCGGCGTCGGCCTCGCCGGTCAAATGGTCGAAGTCGCCCCCCAGGTCGAGGCGGCCCGACACCTCGCCGCGCAGGCCGGCGACCGGGAACCAGGCCGGCAGGTAGGGCACCAGGCCGGAGGCCGGCCATTGCGCGGCGTCGACCGCCAGGTCGATCGGCTGGTCGGGCTCGGCGCGGCCCGCCCTGGCCAGCGGGATGCGGCCAGAGACGATCAGGGCGCCGGCGCCGGCGGTGGCCTCCAGGCGCAGGTTCTCGATCGCCAGCGGCTCCCAGGTGAGCGTGCCGTGCAGGCGGTCTGCCGAGCCCAGGCTGTGGCTCACCACCGCCTCGAGGTCCAGGTCGAAGCGCGCCGAATAGCCGCCGGGGGTGAGGGTCACCGCCCCGGCGGCGGTGCCGTGGCCGGCGTTCGGCAGCCAGATCGGGGAGGTCTCCCTGGGCCCCGTCCAGTGCTGGCTCGGCAGGCGGGGAGCCGAGGGCGGGAACAGCGGCGCGAGCGCGCCGGCGTCGTGAGACACCAGGCGATAGTCCAGCCGGCCGGTATCGCGAAGGAGGTCGTAGGTGAAGCCGCTCACCGTCGCCTCCTGGCCGGGGGCGGTGAGCTTCACGGCGCCGCCGGTCAACACGCCGCCGGCCATCCGCAGCGGCAGCTCCCCGGCCAGGGGCAGGCCCCCCGCCGTGCCGCGGCCGGGTGGGCCGGCCGGCTCGATCCGCAGCTCGGCCTCGCCGCTGCCCAGCCGCCACTGCGAGCTTTGGAACTTGTAGCGCAGGCTGCCGCTGGCCCGCCCGGCGAGCGCCACCACCGGCGGCCCGGGGCCGGCGAACTGGCGCGGGAAGAGCTCGGCGAGGAACGGCGGCAGCGCCAGGCCGCGGATGGCCAGGTCCAGCTCCACCGGGCGGCCGCCGTGCGGTCCGGGCCCGGCGCCGGTCCGGACGACGACCGGGCCGCTGAGCGTGCTCTCGTCGTAGAGCGCGCGCCGCACCGCGATCGTGAGGTCCTTGTCGTCGCCGCGGAAGTCGGCGGCGAGGTCGCGGAAGACGCGGTGCAGGACGTCGATGCGCGGCGCGCGGAGGCTGCCCGTGTACTGCCAGGCCTCGTGCCGGAAGGTGAAGCGGCCGGCGACGTCGGTGGGGCCGGCGATCGGCTCCTCCAGGTAGCCGACCCGGTTGACCCAGCCGGCCTGCAGCCGCGCCTTGATCCCCAGATCGACCTCGTTGTCGCCCCGCCAGCCGATGACGCCGTCCACCTGCGCCGACAGGTCGGGGCCCGACAGCCGCGCGGCGGCGATCCGCAGCCGGTCGGAGTCGAAGCGGCCGCGCGCCGACAGGGTCAGCGGGTAGGGACGGGCGTCGGGCAACCGCAGGGCGATCTGCTGCGCGGTCACCAGGTAATCGAGGGCGAGGGCCGCGGCCCCCGGGGCGGCCGGCCGCCTCGCCCCGGTCGGGGGCCGCGCGCCGGCTGCCGGGGCCGGGCCGAGGCCCGGCAGGCCCGGAGGCGCCGGGGCCTCCGACAACCGCGCCCAGACGGCGCTGGCCGTGAGGTCGAGGCGCGCCCGCCGCTCGTTGAGCTGGAAGGTGCCGTTCTCGATCAGCAGGCGCTCGACGGCGAGCTGCACGCGCTGCGGCTGGGCGCCGCCGGTGCGGCGCAGCCGCGGCAAGTTGTTGCTGCCGTCCGGATTGATCCGCAGGTACAGCTGCGGCCGCTCGAGGTCCAGCTGCTGGATCTCGAGCCGGCGGCGGGCCAGGGCCTCCCAGGAGAGGCGGAGGCGCGCCCGCTCCAACCGCAACACCGCCGGGCTGCCGGGCGCCGGCCCGGGAATCATCAGGCCGCGCAGCTCGAACGACGGGGTGAACGTCCACAGGTGGAAGTCGACGGCGCCGATCGTCACCTCGCGGCCGAGGGCGTCGGAGAGCTCGCCCCGCAGCAGGTCGGCGGCGCTCTCGCGAGCGAAACGGCTGCTGAAGAACAGGATGTTGGCCGCCGCCACCGCGAGCAGCAGCAGGAGCCCCCAGACGAACGGCCGCACCACCCAGCGCCGGACCCTGCCGGGGCGGCGCCGGTCCTGCCGCCGCCGCTCCTCCCCTCGCCCTTCGCCGCCGCGGCCTGCCGGGAGGGCCGCAATGGCCGGTGGCTGCGGCCGCCCGCGCTCCTTTCCCTCTTCACTTCCCTGGCCCCCTTCGGCCCGCCGCTCGCCGCGCCGCCGGTCGGGCGCGTCCGAACGGTCGGGTCCGTCGGGTCCGTTGGGTTCCGGGCTCAGAGCGCCCCCCCGTCGTCGGGCCGCGTCAGCCCGCCCCAGCGCAGCTTCTCGCGCAGGTTGTCGTAGAAGCTGCGCTCGCTGACCTTGACCAGGTGCACCGCCGCCGGGCTCTGCGTCACCGCCACCGTCTCGCGGTAGGCCAGCTCCCTGCCCTCCTGGCCGTCGAGGGTCAGGAACACCTCCTCGCGCTGGGTTTCCAGGGTGACCTCGATACGGCTGGTCGCCGGCACCACGATCGGCCGCAGCGACAGCGCGTGGGCACAGATCGGCGTCAGCGTCGCCACCGGCAGCAGCGGATTGAGGATCGGGCCGCCGGCGGAGAGGTTGTAGGCGGTCGAGCCCGTGGGGGTCGAGATGATCACCCCGTCGGCACGAAAGCGGGCGATCAGGTGGCCGTCGACCACCATCGTCAGGTCGATGATGCGGGACAGCGCGCTCTTGGTGATCACCGCGTCGTTGAGCACCCGGAAGCGTTCGGGGGCGTGGCCGTCGCCCCGCCGCTCGACGTCGAAGAGAGCGCGCGCTTCGATGCGGAACTTCCCCGCCAGCACGTCCATCAGCGCCGGGTACAGGTCGGCGCGCCCGATCTCGGTCAGGAATCCCAGGTTGCCGAGGTTGACGCCCAGGATCGGGACCTCGGGCGTGAGGGCGCGCGCCACCGACAGCAGGGTGCCGTCGCCGCCCAGCGCCACCACCAGGTCGCATCCCGCGGTGAGGCTGAAGGCGGGCTCGCGCCGTCCCAGGGCCGCGAGCGTCGGGCCGTCCAAGGACACCTCGAGATCGCGGCGGCGCAGCCATTCCGCGAGCTCGCCGGCGGTCGCCGCCGCCTCGCGGCTGGTCTGCTTCGCCACCACGCCGATGCGCTTGAGCTGCCGCCGCCGCGCGCTCAATTCTCTCTCCGCCGCAGCAACGCGAACGCCTCGCGGTTGCCGCCGAAGCCGGCGACTGGCGAGTCGAACCAGCCGCCGCCGGCCGGCTCGAGGCCGCCGAGCGCGGCGAGACCGGACGCGGTCGCCGCGATCGCCTGCTGGCGCAGCGCTTCGTCGCGCAGGATCCCGCCCTTGCCGACCGCGCCCCTGCCGGCTTCGAACTGCGGCTTGATCAGGACCAGCAGGTCGCCGGCGGCGGCGCCGGGGCCGGCGGCGCGGAGGTGGGGCACCAACGCCGGCACCACCTTGGCCAGCGAGATGAAAGAGACGTCCACGGTGATCAGGCCGCACGGCTCCGGCAGGGCGCCGGCCGCCAGGTGGCGGGCGTTGACGCCCTCCATCACCACCACTCGCGGATCGCCGCGCAGGCGCTGGTCGAGCTGCCCGCGGCCGACGTCCAGCGCGTAGACGCGCCGCGCGCCGCGCTCGAGCAGGCAATGGGTGAAGCCGCCGGTCGAGGCGCCGACGTCGAGGCACACCCGGCCGGCGGGGTCGATGCCGAAGTGATCGAGGGCGGCTGCCAGCTTGCGGCCGGCGCGGGAGACGAAGGGCTCGCGCGCGGCGACCGCGAGCGCGGCTTCGCCGCCGATGGCGGTGCCCGGCTTGTCCACGCGCCGGCCATCGACGCTGACCATGCCGGCCATCACGGCGCGCCTTGCCTGCTCGCGGCTGGGGAACAGTCCGCGCTCGACGAGCAGCTGGTCCAGGCGCGACGCCACCGGCTTTTGCCTGGGTTCGCCTGTTGCGTTTATTTCCCGACGGCGGAGGCTGGGAGGGCCTCCTCGACGAGCATGATCGGGATGTCCGAGACGATCGGGTAGACCAGGCCGGAGGCGGCGCAGAAGAGACCCTGCTCGACCACCGGCGTCTCGTCGCGGAAGTGCTCCCGGTATTTCTCCGCCAGCATCCCGCGGACTTCCGGCGGCAGCTCGATGAGCTCCAGCTCTCCTTTCGTCTTGGGGCAGACGAGTATCTCCAGCAGCTCCGGATCGACCGCCATCGGGCCCCCCTGTCGAGGGCGCAGCATAACACAGCCGGGAACGCGCTCCGGCCGGGATAAGATACGCCCATGCCCGAGCGCAATCCTGGCGGTCCGGGCCCCTCCACCCTGCCCGAGATCTCGCTGGTGATCCCGGTTTTCAACGAGGAGGCGAACCTGCCGCCCCTCGCCGAGGAGATCCGGCAGACGATGCGGCAACTCGGCCGGCCTTACGAGGTGCTGCTGGTCGACGACGGCTCGACCGACGGCAGCCTCGCCGCGATGGTCCGGCTGGCCGGCCAGGACCCGGCGCTGCGCGTCATCAGGCAGGCGCGCAACGCCGGCCAGTCGGCGGCCCTGGACGCGGGATTTCGCCATGCCCGCGGCGGCGTCGTGGTCACCCTGGACGCCGACCTGCAGAACGATCCGGCCGACATCCCGCGCCTGCTGGCGCGGCTCGAAGACGATGGGAGCGCGGCCGGCGGCGCCTGCGACGTGGTCTGCGGCGTGCGCGTGAACCGGCGCGACAGCTGGGTGCGGCGGCTGTCCTCGGGGATCGCCAACACCGTGCGCAACCGCCTGACCCGCGAGTCGGTGACCGACGTCGGCTGCACCCTGCGGGCCTGCCGCACCGAGTACCTGCGGCGCATTCCGGTCTGGAAGGGCATGCACCGCTTCCTGCCGACGCTGTTGCGCATGGAGGGCGCCCGCATCGCCGAGATCGAGGTCCGGCACCGGCCGCGCCGCTTCGGCGAGCCCAAGTACAACATCCGCAACCGCATCTGGCGCGCCAGCGCAGACCTGCTGGGTGTGCGCTGGCTGCAAACGCGCTGGATCGACCGGCGGCTGGCACAGGAGGTCGAGGTTTGCAACCGGACCGCTATTGGCTCGCCCTCGGAATGCTCGGACAGCTCCTCTTCTCAGGTCGCTTCCTCGTCCAGTGGATCGCGTCGGAGCGGCTGAAGGCCAGCGTCGTACCCCGCTCCTTCTGGTACCTCAGCCTGGCCGGCGGCGCGACCCTCCTGGCCTACGCGATCGCGAAGCGCGACCCGGTCTTCATCCTGGGACAGGGCGGGGGCCTGCTGATCTACATCCGCAACCTGTGGCTCACCTACCGCCCCGGCAGACCGGGCGCCCCCGGCGGCGGGCCTACGGCCGGCCGCTAGCCAGCCTACCCCGCGGCCGGGTCGGGGAGGAGGAAGCGCTCGATGCCCTGCGCCTTGCCGGTGGACTCGTCGATCTCCACCACTGCTGCCGCCAGGCGGACGTCGCGCTTGGCCACCTCGAAGGGCGCCGGGGTCTGCAGGAGGAAACGCTTGAGCACCTTGTCGGCTCGCATGCCGATGATCGAGTCGTAGGGGCCGGTCATGCCGACGTCGGTCAGCAGCGCCGTGCCGCCTGGCAGCACGCGCTCGTCGGCGGTCGGCACGTGGGTGTGGGTGCCGAGAACGGCGCTGACCCTGCCGTCGAGATAGAACGCCAGCGCCTGCTTCTCGCTGGTGGCATCGGCGTGGAAGTCGATCATCACCACCTTGACGTCGCGCCGCAACTCTCCTAGCAGGCGGTCGGCGACCCGAAACGGCGAGTCGAGCTGGCTCATGAACACCCGCCCCTCGAGGTTGAGGATCGCGACCGGCACCCCGGCGGCGGTCTCGCCGACGTAAACCCCCTTGCCGGGATTGCCCTCGGGATAGTTGGCCGGCCGCAGCAGGCGCGGCTCGCGGTCCAGCAGCTCGATTCCCTCTTTCTTGTCCCAGACGTGATTGCCCGTCGTGTAGCAGTCGATCTGCAGATCGGCGAGCTCGCCCATGACCTCGGGAGTGATGCCGAATCCGCCCGCCGAGTTCTCGACGTTGACCACCACGAAGTCGGCGCGCTGCCGGTCGATCAGGCGCGGCAGCAGGTTCCTGACCGCGGTCCGGCCCGGCCGCCCGACCACGTCGCCGACGAACAGCAGCCTCACTTGGCGTACTCGATGGACCGGGTTTCGCGGATGACCGTGACCTTGATCTGCCCCGGATAGGTGAGCTCGGCCTCGACCTTGCGCGCGATGTCCTTGGAGAGCCAGAGCGCCTGCTCGTCGCTGATCTTGCCGCTGTCGACGATGATGCGGATCTCCCGGCCGGCCTGGATGGCGAAGGTCTTCTGGACCCCCTTGAAGCCCGAGGCGATCTCTTCGAGCTTCTCGAGGCGCTTGACGTAGGTCTCGAGGATCTCGCGGCGCGCGCCCGGCCGCGCCGCCGACAGCGCGTCGGCGGCGGTGACCAGCACCGCCTCGACCGTCTGCGGATCGTAGTCGCCGTGGTGGCAGGCCATGGCGTGGACCACGTCCTCGCTCTCGCCGAACTTGCGCAGCAGGTCGATGCCGATCTGCAGGTGGGTGCCGTCCATCTCGCGGTCGATCGCCTTGCCGATGTCATGCACCAGGCCGGCGCGGCGGGCCACCTGCACGTTGGCCTTCAGCTCGGACGCCATGGTGCCGGCCAGGAACGCCACCTCGCGGCTGTGCTGCAAGACGTTCTGGCCGTAAGAGGTGCGGTAGCGCAGGCGGCCGAGCAGGCGGACCAGCTCGGGGTGCATGCCGGGGATGGCCAGCTCGAGCAGCGCCGACTCGCCCTCGTGGAGGATCTTCTGGTCGAACTCGGCCTTCACCTTCTCGACCACCTCCTCGATGCGCGCCGGGTGGATGCGGCCGTCGCCGATCAGGCGCTCGAGGGCCACCCGCGCCACCTCGCGCCGGTAGGGATCGAACCCCGACAGGATGACCGCCTCGGGGGTGTCGTCGACGATCAGGTCGACGCCGGTCGCCATCTCGAGGGCGCGAATGTTTCTGCCCTCGCGGCCGATGATGCGCCCCTTCATCTCGTCGTTGGGCAGCATCACCACCGAGACGGTGGTCTCCGAGACGTAGTCGGACGCCGAGCGCTGCACCGCCATGCCGATGATGCGCTGCGCCTGCTTGTGCGCCTGCTCGCGCGCCTCGTCCTCGATGCGCTTGACGATGTGCGCCGCCTCGATGCGCGCGTCGTCCTCCATCGCCTTGATCAGCTCCTCGCGCGCCTGTTGCGCGGTCAAGCCGGCGATCTGCTCGAGCCGCGTCCGCTCGAGCTCGTGCATCGCGGCGATCTCTTCCTGCCGGCTCTCGATCGCCTTCTCGCGCTGTCCGAGGGCGCGCTCGGTCTGCGCCATGTCGCGCTCGCGCCGGGCCACTTCGTCGGCGCGCTTGTCGAGGTTGTCTTCCTTCTGGGTGAGGCGGCGCTCGATCCCTTCGAGCTCGACGCGGCGCTTGCGCGACGCCTGCTCGTGCTCGCTGCGCGCTTGCAGGAGCTTTTCGCGCGCCGCAATCTCGGCCTCGCGGCGGATGGTCTCGCCGGCTCTCTCGGCGTCCTCGATCGTCTTGGCTGCCTGCTGCTTGGCCTCGGCGTGCAGCCGGCGGGCGGCGCGGCGCAGCACCACCCACCAGACCAGCGGTATGGTCAACGCGGCCAGCACCGCCGCCGCGAGGAGCGTTATTTGGTAGTTCACCAAGTACCCCCGATGCACAGGGGGGCCTGGGAACGATCAGGCGAGAAGCACGAGGGTCAACGCATTCCCTGCGCGGCCGTGGGGGCCGGCGTTTAGAACCTGAAACGCACCAGGTGGGTGTCCGCTCCACGAGCCGTTAGCGTCCTCGTCATCCTTGTGGGATCGAGGCTGGCACGGGCCACGCGGGTAAAAGACTCCCGCAGTATGTATGTTGGTTCTACAATCGTGGTACCCACCACGAACCGCGCAGGGAATGCAACATCGGTGTTCATATGAGTCGAGCCGGCATCGTCTGCCATCCTCTAACTCTTCAAGGCTCCGGTCAATTCCTCGGTCAGCTCCGCCACCTTCTCCCTGATCTGGACCCGTTCCCCTTCCTGCCGCTTCTCCAATCTCAACAGTTCGTCAGCCAGATTGAGCGCCGCCAGGATCGCGATGCGTGCCGTATCGGCCGTATTCACGTGCTGGGCGACCTCGCGCATCTTGCGGTCCACGAGATCGGCCACGCCCTGAAGGTACCCGCGGTCTTCGCCTCCGCGAACGCTGTACACCGCGCCAAAGATCTCGACTTCTGTGCTGGCTCTTGGCATGGCAAGCGCGTCCGCGGCCCTTCCGGCTACACCGGGCAACAAGTTGCGTGATGCCAGCGGTTTGGCCGAATCGGCACTATACCACAGCTTTGTCACACGCCTGCGGAGAGGGAGTGGAGGAGGGTACTATTCGCCAGGTGCCTCCGTACCCCTCGCCATACCCATTGCTGCGCCCGCTGCTGTTCAGCTTGGATCCCGAGCGGGCGCACGGGCTGGCGATCGCGGCGCTGCGCCTGGCCCAGGCGGTTCCGGGGGCGACCCGCCTGCTCGCCCGGAGCCATCGGGTCGCCGATCCGGCCCTGCGCCAGACCCTGCTCGGGATGGAGCTCCCCAACCCGGTGGGCCTCGCCGCCGGCTTCGACAAGGATGCGCTGGTGGTCGACGCCATGGCCGCGCTGGGCTTCGGCTTCGTGGAGGTCGGGACGGTCACGCCGCGGCCCCAGGCCGGCAACCCGCGGCCGCGCCTCTTCCGCCACCCCGCCGAGCGCAGCCTGCAGAACGCGCTGGGGTTCAACAACCGGGGGCTCGAGGCGATGCGCCGGCGGCTGCTGCGGGCCGCCGGGCGCCGGCGAGTGCCGCTCGGCGTCAACGTCGGCAAGGGCCGCGACACCCCGGCGTCCGCGGCCCTCGCCGATTACACGGCGCTGCTCCGCGCCCTGGACGGCCTCGCCGGCTACCTGGTGGTGAACCTCTCGTCGCCCAATACGCCCGGGCTGCGGGACCTGCAGAACGAGTCCTTCGTCCGCGACCTGCTGGGCGCGGCGCGGGCGGTCACCAGGGCGCCGGTGCTGGTGAAGCTCGCCCCCGACCTCGACCCCGAGGCGGCCGGCGGCCTGGCGGCGGCCGCGGCGGACGCCGGCGCCGCCGGGATCGTGGCCACCAACACCAGCACCGACTACGCGCTGCTGCCCGGGGCCGCGAGTGCCGGCGGGCTTTCGGGGCGGGTGCTGGCGGGCAAGAGCCGGCGCGTCTGCGCCGCCATCGCCCGCCGCCTCCGGGATGGCGGCACCGGCGCCGTGCTGATCAGTGCCGGCGGCGTCGACAGCGGCGCCGAGGCATACGCCCGCCTGCGCGCCGGCGCTTCCCTGGTGCAGCTCTACACCGCCCTGGTCTACGAGGGGCCCTCCCTGCCGGGAAGGATCAACCGCGAGCTGCTGGCCCTGCTGGCCCGCGACGGCTTCAACCACGTAGGCCAGGCGGTGGGCGCCGACCTCTAGTAGCAGGCTGCTGAAAAAGCCCGTGCGTCGCGTTGCGAGCGCCGCGGGGCCGGATGCCAGGCGCCGCGACGCAGGCGATGCCCCGACATCGTCGAGGAGCGGCAACGCCGCAGAC